>Ga0335397_10000369_pt1 | contig 56613 bp, 54 predicted proteins | sample MAT04_FD_205740 | JGI IMG/M metagenome (GOLD analysis project Ga0335397, IMG submission 205740) | Freshwater microbial communities from Lake Fryxell liftoff mats and glacier meltwater in Antarctica - MAT-04 (spades assembly) (version 2) ...
ATCGTATGCTGGACTCGTGGCAGTCCGGTGACGATCGCGATATTCTCCAGGAAATGCACACGCTGACGCTTGGCACCGCTTCCAAAACATTATTCGGAGTCGATGCGGAGGCTCAGTCCGAACGTGTCCGCGCGGCCTTGCGTGTCGGCCAGGCAGAATTTGTTCGGCGCCTGATGACGATTTTTCATTTCCCGATCTGGGTTCCAACGCCATCCAATCTGCGACTGCGACGAGCAACGCAGGTTTTGGACGACATCATCTACGATTTCATCCGTCAGCGTCGACAAGCCACACACAACCAGCGCAGCGATCTGCTTTCGATTCTGCTTCATGCTCGCGACTCAGTCGATCAGACCGGCATGACAGACAAGCAGTTGCGAGATGAATGCCTCACGATTTTCCTTGCCGGTCAGGAAACGACCGCGCTCGCCATGTCATGGTGCTGGTGGTTGCTGTCAGAACATCCTGCTGCCGCGAAACGCATCTATGAAGAAGTCGATACGGTGTTAAACGGCCGAGTCCCCACGGTGGAAGATATTCCACGACTGCAGGAAACGGAATACGCACTTCTCGAAGCAATGCGCCTTTATCCGCCGATCTATATCATCGGTCGCGAAGCTCTTGTGGACACCGAGATTGAGGGTTTCCATTGCCCACGCGGGACAACAGTATTGATGCCAGCATGGGCCGTGCATCGGGACGCACGCTATTTCGAAAACCCGGATGCGTTTCTACCGGAACGCTGGCGAGACGGTCTCGAAAAACGGCTTCCCAAGTGTGCCTATTTCCCATTCAGCGCAGGCCCGCGAGTCTGCCTGGGATCGCATTTCGCGATGCTGCAGATGAAACTTGTGATCGCCATGATCGCCCAGAAATTCCGCTTCACCGCAGCCCCAGGCCAGAAAGTCAGGCCAAACGTCCAAATCACACTGCAACCTTCACCCGGTGTCCCGGCGATTCTTGCCGCCAGGGAACAAACCTCGCATTCGGATGTCAACGAAATCAATTCTTACACGGCCGTCGAAGAAGCATCGAACGGAAAACAGGTGTCATGAGTCATTCAGCCGTCGAACTGAGTAGGCCGAACCGAGCAAACTGACAGCATGTATTGACGTGACTTGGCGAGCGGTGGGTGTCAGCCCACCGAGTTGCTCGGATGTGGCTCGGAGGGCTTACGCCGCTCCGCTCGCCGAAAATCATCTCACGCGGCGTCGAGTATAGCCCGCATTGTCGTCGCCATCGACACGTAAGAAACAACACTGCTACTACAGTTCCCCACTCGATGAATAGGAGTGGTATTTCACAACCTTCCCCCAGAAGCACGAGATCGTGCAGCTTTCAAAGTGGGAATTCACAAGGCGTTGTGGAATGATTTTCCAGGGTGGGACAAGCGGCAGCTAAGCCGCGCCGGCCCACCATTTTTTTGGGCTTCCATTGGTGGGCCGGCGCTCGCATTCGCTCGCTGGTCCCACCCTCTCTGCGGATCCACAAGTTTTTTCTACGCACTGCTTCAAAGCTGCACGATCTCGAACCGAGTGGGGGAGCTTGATTGCGAACATCTGGCGGCATATCTGACAGTTATTGTTCGAGAGTTCCCAAGTGTTGGCGTAGGTGAACTCGCCATTGTCAGGTTCCGCGTATCACCCGCATCATCCGCCGCAGCTTTCCCGGTTTCACGCACCTGCTTGCACGGCTATGCTCACAGCGAATAAAATCAAGAACACAGCGGCATCTGGCCGATCTGCCAGCGGGAATTGACCGAGCAGGATCTTCGTCCAGTGCCTGGTTTTCAACGCATACCGGAACTGCAAGACCCACAAGAAATGGCAACCATCATTCCACCACGTCTGCGACTGACATCTCTTGATCAGTTTCGAGGATACACCGTTGCAGGGATGTTCCTCGTAAACTTTCTGGGATCGTTCGCGGCAACACCATTTCTGTTGAAACACCATCTGGTGTTCTGCAGTTACGCCGATACGATCATGCCCCAGTTTTTCTTTGCTGTCGGCTTTTCCATGCGGCTGAGCTTCAGTCACCGCGTGGAAGCCACGGGCGCTGGCAAGGCGTACTGGCATGCAGTGAATCGTTGTCTTGGTCTCGCGATCATCGCGATTGTGTGGTACGGCGGCCGTCCGTACCTGCCCGATGGGGTGAAGTTTGAATGGAATTCCTTGAAAGAGATCGGGCTGTGGGGAGCCGTCTGGAAACAGTTGAAAGTGGACTGGTTTCAGACACTGCTGCACATCGCTGCGACATCACTCTGGATTCTTCCGGTTATCTGCAAGCCCGTGAGATGGCGAATCCTTTTTCTGGTCACATCAGCGGTGCTGCATTTCGGACTCAACCAGTTCTTCTATTTTCAGTGGCATAACGGTGAAACGACGGGCATTGATGGAGGCCCTCTCGGATTTCTGACATGGTGCATTCCGACGCTGGTAGGAACTTTTGCCTGTGATCTGGTGACTCAATTTCGTGCGGGGGAAATGACTGTGAAAACAGTGGTCCGTCGCATGGTGTCCTGGTCCGTCCTGATGATGGTGATCGGCTGGGGGATGTCCTGTGGCACTCGACTTTATGACGTCGCTGATGACCTTGATGCGAATACCAGAGCCAGTCTGCCAGTGCTTTCACCGGCTGGTGTTGTTCCCCCGAAGGAAGCCATCGATCGCTGGCTGAGTCATTTGCGAGCCGGGCACTGGGATCGTATTTTTGCGGAGCCTCCCTTCGTTCCACCGCCACATTCACGCGATACAGAAACGGTGAACGGCCGGGACACATCCGTGAACCGCAGTGCCCAATATCGGCAGTGGAATTACTGGATGATGAGTCAGCAGTGCGGATCGATCTCATACCTGACGTTTACCGCAGGAGTTTCACTCGCCGTCTTTTGCCTCTTCTTCCTGCTGTCAGATGTTTTCGGAACACAGATCGGCGTCTTTCGCACTCTGGGTGTGAACGCAATGTTTGGCTATTTTCTGCACTCTATTGTCGAAAGTGGAGTTAAGAGTTTCATGCCTTCAGACATTGCTGTCATCCCGATGTGGATTGGTTTCAGCGTCTACTTTTTCCTCTGCTGGCTGATGCTGCGACATCTCGAAAACAATCGGATTTTCCTGAAGCTCTGACAATCACAGCCATCGTTTCTCAATTGCTCACGGGCGGGGCTGTTCCTGACTCCGTTTCCGCCGGAGCGTTCCAGACCAGCACTGTTCCATCTTCGAGACTTGCGGCCAGGCGAGTACCGTCGGCAGAGAATGTGACTTTGCTGACAGAAGCGGAAAGATCCGTAAAGCTGAGAAGTTCATGCCCGGTCTGGATGTGCCAAAGGCGCACTGACCGATCGCTGCCCCCTGTGGCCATCGTGTTTCCATCCGGAGAAATCGTCACCGCATCGACGCGGCCTTTATGCCCTCCGAATAATTCACGCCGACTGTCATTGTACACGCCCCACAGGCGAGCAGCCCCGTCCGTACTCACAGTCACCAGCGTACGCCCGTCAGGAGTGAATACCAGGTCAGAAACAGTTCGGGGATCTGTATATTGCCACAGAAGATTTCCACTCTGAGTAATCCAGAAGTTGATTCTGCCGTCGGCGGTACTCACCGCAAGCAGTTTTCCGTCTGGAGAGAACTTCAGACCACTGACGCGAGCATTCTGCGCCGGCAGTTCCGCCATGACAGTTTCAGAAACCAGATCCCGGATCGTGACTGCGGACGTCTGATCGGCAACGGCCAGAAGCCGAGAATCGGATGAAAAAGTTACTTTTTGTGCTTTCGACCCGGTTGCGGAGAGTTTCTTCAGGACACGTCCGTGCGGAAAGTCAAAGACCAACAGGGAATTATTCTGGTCGTAGGCAGCGACCGAAGAGGCATCCGGGGCCAGTGCCGCGATGGACATCAGCGCGGAGTCGGCAAACAGAGAATGGTGTTCCGATTTTTCTTCAGCTTGCAGTTTCCGCAAATCTGAACCGTCAGTGTTTACCGTCCACAGATGGCCATCACTGGAAAAAGCCATCGCTGTCGGATTTGTGAATGGATATTGTTCAACGGCTGGCACCGGAGTCGGCCTCAGCATCCGAACTACGGCCTCCGCCCCCCAAAGCACCATCGTCTGTTCTTGTCCAGCACCTGCCAGATTCAATACCGGAAAGTCAATCGTTGCTGATTCTGCTTCCGCCTCCGTTCCCTTTGGATCTGTCACGATCTCCAACAGTTTCTTTCCGTCCTGTTCGGCAATATACAGCAGTGATCGCCCTTTTCCGAAAAACGTCACCTGCGGCACAGCCAGTGGCTTCAGAGCCTGTGTGTTCAGCGAGACACCAGATGCCACGTCCCAGAGACCGGGAATTTCCGCTGAGCTACCGGCTGTCAGCAATGTTCCGTCTGCGGAAAAATCAAGGCTGGTCACTTGTCGGAGGCTGGTTGTCAGGATCCGAATCAAATGGAGATTGTTTGCTGCGATCAAGTGAATTTCGGCGTTGATCTCTGCCGAGCGACTGCAGGCGACCGCCAGAATACTCCCGTCCGGAGAAACAGCGGTGGCGCTGGCAGCCAGGTTTCCGACGCTGTATCGGCGCTGTGAATCGCTGGAGTAGTTCCAGAGAAGGAGAATGTCTTCGGCAGAGCCCTTGGGGATTTCTGAATCCACACCAGTTCGCAGGGGAACAACGACTTCCGGGGTATGTGGAAGAAACGTGATTGATCCATCCGCTACACCAACACGATGCAGTTCTTTCAACAGGAGTCCGGTACGACTATCCCAAATATGAATTTCTCCGCACCAGGCACAGCTTCCGGGCGCGGATGCCGCAAGGAGCGTGGCATCCGGAGAAATAGCGATGGCTTTGGGTTCATAAAGAAAACCGGTCAATGACCATTTCTGGACGGCCGTGGGGACGTCCCAGATTCGAATCGATCTGTCGCCGCAGAACGCGGCCAGCGTCTGGCCGTTTTCGGAAACTGCCAAGGCCCGTAGTTCTGTTTCGTGGACAGGGAAGTCACGCTCGTTCTGAGCCATCTGCCAGAGATACCTCCAGCAGAACTCACGAAAGTCGGCCTGATTTGCGCCAGGACGCACCTTGTTAAGAATCTCCGCCATCAGTCGAATCTGTCGGTTATGAAGCAGTTCGCTGCTCAGGCGGACATTCGAGACATACGCATTGACGCTGGCCGAAGTCGCCGAAGTACGAGCCAGTTCTTCCTGCTGTCTGGCAAAGCCTGCCACGTCCCGGAGTTCGGCATTCATCTGCTCGATCCGGACGACGTGCCAAGCTGCGGCTGAAACAAGTCCGATGCTCACGAGAATGACAAGGGCAATCAATGAAGAAATCAATGGATTGCGTTGAATCCATTTAAGCAGTCTTACCGGCGGAGACGGCAACCGGGCAGTAATCGGCAGGCCCCGCAGGAAATTTCGCAGGTCTTTCTGCAACTGTGCTGCGGAGCTGTATCTCCTCTCCGGTTCCTTTTCCAGGCACTTCAGGCAGATACAGGCCAGATCTGACGGGATTGTGCGTTGCTGTTTCTGCGGGGAGCTGACAGGCTGATTCAGGATCTGCCAACTGACTTCCATCTGGCTCTGGCTGCTGAACGGTCGCCGCAGAGTCAGGAGTTCATACAGGATCAGACCCAGGCCGTAGACATCGGTGGCACAGGAGATGGGACCGACACGGTCGCTGATCTGTTCCGGGGCCATGTAAGCGGGCGTTCCGATCATCATTCCGGGCTGTGTCTGTAAGACAGAAACTTCGGTGACTCGGGCCATGCCAAAATCACTGATGCGGGGCAGATAGGATGTCAGATCCGGCAGTTTGTCCTGGATCGTGCCAATCTGCGTCCCGTCGATCGGTTGGATGTGGTCTTCCTGTTGGTCTCTTGTCTGGAGCAGGATGTTGGAGGGTTTGAGATCCCGATGCAGGACTCCACGACGATGAGCGTGTTCAACTCCGTCGGCAAGTTGCTCCACCAGCGCCGCAGCAATCATCGGGGACGGTGGAATTGACCGCAGACTGAGAAAATCGGCCAGTGTCGGGCCATCGCAATAGACCATGGCGAGGTAGCAGATTCCATTAATTTCGCCAGCCTCATGAATGGTCACGATGTTGGGGTGATCCAGGAGTCCTGCTGCACGACCTTCGAGCATACATTGGCGACGAAACTCAGGAATTCCCAGCCGGTCAAGACGCGGGATCTTGAGCGCCACGTCACGGCCCAAAGCTGGATCATCAGCCAGAAACACCAGACCGAATCCCCCCCGCCCCAGTAGGCGTTTGAGAGAAAAACGACCGAACTGCCTGAAGCAATCCGAGGCGCTCAGTCCTTCATCCGAAAAATCGAATGGACCACGCTCTTCCGCATGGCTGACTCCAGCCTCAAAATCTGATTCGGCAGTCTGCATTTTCAACTGATGCAGCAACCTCAGACACTCTGCAGCCCCGGCAAATTCAACCTGTTCGGCAGACGGACGGTCAATCGGTAGAGACGCATCCACGGACTGCCCCAGACTCAACCGATGATCAAACATAACGAAGCAGTCAGAAAGAGCATCTGAAACAGCGTCATCGTTCAATGTGGTTGGGGACGTGACATCTGAATCCTCAATTCCCGAATTGCCCTTGTCCATTTTTTCTGCACTGATTTTTCGGATTGGTTCAATCGCATAGCAATTTCCGAGAATGTCTCAGAATCCAGATTATGCCATACGATCAGTTGTCTGAGATCGGTTGGCAGCAGTTTAAGCGATTGCTGAAGGTGTTGAATTTCCTCGTTCTGGCTGGCCTGAGAATCCGCCGACGGCCTCTTATCAACCAGCGAAATGTGTGGAGAACTTCCGTCACCATGTTCGAGAGAAACCTCGCGATTGAGCATCCGCTTTTGCGTCTGCTGGAAGGTTCTTGTTTCGTTCGCCATGTTATGATGGAGGATCGTTCGCAACCAGGATTTCAGCTCGGTATAGCTTCGACCGCGGAAGCCGTGAAATCCCTGATGAGCCTCAAGCAGGCTCTCCTGCACCAGATCTGATGCTGCCACTTTGCTTTTCAACTGCGAGTCAAGGTCGGAATTCGCAATGTAAAGAAGGTACGGGCGAAAAACTTCCAATATGTCACGACAGACACTACCGGTAAACTTGGGGTCTGGTGCCGTGACTTGTAATTGTCGCTCTGATGGGTCCATTTGAAGCCATTGCGGGGTCTGAAGGCACAATACACACAGGAATCATCCAAGGTGGCAGCAGCGTATCATCATGATGATGATTGACTTTCTGTGGTTCAAGTAGGTTTTTTCGTTAAATTTTGAGAATTCAGAATTTTGACGGGGGGGGCTGATCGGGATTCGTGCCTCTGAGGCTGTCTTCGGGAGATTTGTCTGTTCAGACGCCATGATTTTGGTTTTCACGTCTCTCCCGGATTGTGAAGAATTCCCGAATTCTATGTTTTTGGTCAAGGAGAAAGTGTAATGCGAAACTTGAGATGTCGGCAGCGTGGTTTTACTCTGATCGAACTACTGGTGGTGATTGCTATTATCGCGGTTTTGGTTTCTCTGCTTCTTCCAGCCGTGCAGCAGGCTCGTGAGGCGGCTCGTCGAACACAGTGCAAGAATAACTTGAAGCAGATCGGACTGGCGATCCACAACTACGAGAGTACGTACAACCAGATTCCTCCAACCTACGTCGCCGTGCACAATACCATCCTGCCAGGTTATCTTGGTGTGGGCGGCACGTATGATGATGCCAACATTCACACCTATGCAGAGTACCTGCTGCCATACCTTGAGCAGAACGCGGTGTACAATCAGATTAATTTTTCCGCGCCCTATTTCTCACCGATCGACCTGTCCGTAGCTGGCTTGCCGAACTACACGGCTAACAACAAGGCTGCGATTGCGAATGTGGTTCCCGCCTATATCTGCCCCTCCGCCCCGTCCTCCAATAACCTGGTGGACATCACGAACAGCGACCTCGGTATTCCAATTACATGGAGATCCGGACGCATGGACTACAGCCCCAGCTGTGGGATGTGGGGAACTCCGACCCAAATGGCAGCGGACGAGCCATATCCCGCTTTCTGGTTTGATGGTGCGTTTTCTAACAATAACCCCAAGACCCGTCTGGCGAATCTTATCGACGGAACCACGAATGTCATGCTGATGTTTGAGTTGGCAGGGCGCAACGACCTTTACCAACTTGGCAAGAAAGTTACCGGGTCAACGCAGGGAGGTGGCTGGGCCGATATTAACAATGCGGAAAACTGGATCGCTGGATCCACGTATGATGGTGTGACTCAAGACGGACCGTGCCTGATCAACTGCACAAACGCCAGTGGTGACGGGCTCTACAGTTTCCACCCTGGTACTGTAAACATCTTGCTTGGTGATGGAAGTGTTCGAGGGCTTAGTGCCAATGTTTCCGGCGCCATTGTTATGAAGCTCGTGTCAACTCAAGGTGGGGGTGTCCTCGGCGAGTTCTGATATCAGGACAATGGAAGAACCTGTTTCGCGGCGGCGAGGAGGTGACATCCCCTCGCCACCGATTCCGATGTTTACCAATTGAGGTTTGATAGATGCCCTCGAACGTGCGATCTTCGATTCTGATGCTGAGATACCAGTGGCAACGTTTGCCTCGTCAGTACGGGCTTCTTCCGTGCCTGCTCTGTGTGTCTGTGCTTGCTGGATGTGGGGGAGATTCGGCTCAGGACCGACTGGATCAGGCGATTCCTAACCGTGAAAGTGTTGTGCCATTGTCGGGCGTGATTACAGTGGGCGGCAAGCCATCCGCCGATTTGATGATTCGACTTGTTAAGGAGGGCGCATCTGAGCCCGATCGGACGAGTCCCAAGACAGTGACCGACAGCAATGGCAAGTTTGAGTTCACCACATACCTGGCCGGAGATGGAGTGCCCGCCGGAAAGTACGCGGCGATTGTAGAAAAAATGACCAGGGTGGGAACATCAGGATGGTCAGGGCCAGATCAGCTCCAGAACCTGTTCAATCATGTGAAAGAACCTGCGGCAACTCTGGAGGTCAAGTCGGGCGAACCTCAGACTGACGTAAAAATCGATTTGGTTACAGCGGACAAGAAACCGAAGCCAGCTCCGCAGTATTCATCAAAAGGCGCGACAGGCAAGCCTATAAAGAAGTGATCGTGGGCACTCACCGATAACAGCTGGCTGTCATTTTGCGGAGTCGTGAGGTAGTCGGGATTGCCATGTGATCCCAGGTCCAATGGTCACAAAGGAGGTTCACTTCGTCGCTGAGGAGCTGCAGCTCGCGAGGCTTCGTCTGACAGAACCTCCTTTCGTGTCTCCCCCAAGTGCCGTCTGTCGCAAGCACAACTACTGGATGATGTGTCAGCAACATGGGACGCCTTCGTATCATTTTTTGCTGCCGGTCTCTCATTTGTTGTGTTCGCTGTGTTCATTTGGCTGGCGGAGGTCCGGGCAATTCAATTTGGTTTATTTTGTACATTCAGGCGTCAATGCACTCGCTGGATACATTCTTCATGGATTGTCTCAGGGATATGTCATGAGTTGGTTGCACATCGAACCACAATCATCGGCGTTCATCGTCTAAGTCGGATTCGTTCTCTACTTTCTAATGGTGTATGTGATCCTGAGGCTGATGGAGTTTTTCAGGAATTACGTCCGCATTTAAGGGGAGCTGAACCTCATGGTTGATTCGCCAATTCGATCCGACGTCTCGATGTTGAAGGTCCCCAAGTCGGGGCGACTGGCGTCACTTGACCAATTTCGCGGCTACACTGTGCTCGGGATGATTGTCGTCAATTTCCTCGGGTCTTTCCACGTTGTTCATTCGGTGTTTAAACATAACGACACCTACTTCAGTTTTGCCGATTCTATCATGCCGGCGTTCCATTTCGCGGTGGGATTCTCATTTCGGCTGACGATGCTGAGACGTCTCGCGGAGTTCGGATTCATAAAGACCTGGACAGGGTATCTGCGTCGCAGCTTCGCTCTGGTTTTTGTCGCTGTCTTGTTTTTTGGTGTGGGAGGGCAGTTTCGTGAGTGGCGTCAGTTCAGTGAGTACCCAAAAACGGGACTGCTCGCTGCAGACGCTGCTTCTTCGGTGTCGTCCAGTGAGACCACCGTGTCCAGAGATGGTGACACTCACGCATTCCGTGCGACATTTTGTGCCCAGTGGCGGGCTTATTTCGCGCACCTGTTGAAATCGCGGATGTGGAATACATTTGCGATTATCGGTGTGACGCAGATCGTCGTTCTGCCGTTTGTCGCCTGCAGTCTGCGAGTACGGTTACTAGCGATGCTGATGTTTGGTCTGGCGCATGCGGCGCTGACCGAGTGGTTCAACTGGGGCTTCATACGGGGTGACGCCACCAACTGGATGGTGAAACTCTGGGGAACAGGAGCAGACGTCAGTTGGGACGGTGGATTCTTTGGACCGCTTTGCTGGGCTGTTGTCATGCTGGGCGGGACAGTGGCCTGTGACATCGTGTGCGCAACAGGACGTTCCGGCAGAGCGGTCAGACGCCTGCTATGGACAGGTTGTGCGTTGATGGTGATCGCATGGTCTCTGTCCTGCTTGACTCGAATGTATGACGTCGAATACGGCCCGGCGGTCAGCCAGCAGCTGCCCGGTACGGCGGCGAGTCCTGTGATACCTTCGTTCAGCAGTCTTCGAATCCGACATCCTCGAACATTGCTGGCTGAACTTCCATTTGTGGCCCCGCCCCCGGAATCAGTGCGTCTGCAGAACTACTGGATGATGAGCAAGCAGATACCCACTCTGCCGTTTATACTAAGCGCGACGGGTTTTTCGTTCCTGGTCTGCAGTTTCTTTGTCCTTGTTTGCGACGCTGGCGGATATACTCTGCCAGTATTTCGCACATTCGGCACAAATCCGCTGGCTGCGTACTGCATCCATTCGGCAATTGGTGATCAATTGGGATCTTTGATGCCGGGCGATGCTCCGCTGTGGTATGTCCTGATCGGTCTGATGTGTTTCATTCTTTCCACGTGGAGTTGTGTCAGGTTCCTTGAACGATCCCATATTTTCATTCGCCTCTGACATGTCTGCCTGCCGACAGAATCTTTACCTGGAGCAACACATGGCTGAACAACGGTGCCGTAACAGAGGTTTCACGGCCCTGGAACTGATTGTGGTAGCCGTCGTGGTGTGTTTGCTTGTTTCGCTGCTGCTGCCTGCGGTGCAGAGCGCTCGCGAGGCTGCTCGTAGTCGCCAGTGCCAAAATAATCTCAGGCAGATCGGCTTGGCATTTCAGCAATACGAAGGAAATTTTGGCGTATTTCCCGCCGCCTACTACCTCGTCCACCGTCTTGGACCTCTCAGCCGATTCTGCTGCGATGGACCCGCTGATGACGGCAACGTCCATCTCTACACAGAAATGCTGCTTCCGTATCTTGATCGCGCTGATCTTTACCAGCGGATCGATTTTTCGTCGCCCTACTTTTCACCATTTGAATGGCCCGATGTGGGAAAGTATTCCGCTCCGAATCAGGCCGTAATGAGTACTCCAATTTCCGTATTTCGCTGCCCATCGACCGCCCGAAAGGCAACAGTCTATACAACGACTGACAGCACTTTGGGTGTGGACATCACCTGGACTTCCGGATCAATGGACTACAGTCCAAGTGCGGGAATCTGGGGTAACACAACGGATGATGCATCGGACGAACCCCATCCATCCGGATGGATGGACGGAATATTGTCAGACAACCATCGAGCACTAAAAACGGACGATGTATCCGACGGCGTGTCCAACGTGATGTTGATGTATGAACTGGCCGGACGCAATGATCTGTACCGCGTCGGAAAACTTGTGCAGACAAACGCAACGATCGGTGGCGGCTGGGCGGATTTCAACAATGCAGAGAACTGGATCACAGGAACAAAATTCGATGGCACCGGCGGCAGTGATTCTGGTGCCTGTCTCGTGAACTGCACCAATGAGTCCGGCGCAGGTATGTACAGTTTCCACAACAACATGGTGCATATTCTGATGGCTGACAGCAGCGTTCGGAATCTCAGCCAGAATGTACAGAATAGTCTGATTGTTAAGCTGGTGTCGATCGACGGCGGTTCATTGAGCGACTTTTGACTGCGGTTGTTGAGACAGAATCACCTGACAGGTCGGTTGACGTGAAGCAATGCTGGCACGCCAGGGTCAGTCACCGGAAAGAGATTGAAAACTACAATGAAAAAGAAACCACAGCAACAGTTTCCGCGTGATTTGTATGCGTGTGCCCTTTCACGAATGTTTGTATTGGCAATGAGTGCCATTGCCGGGTGCGATCAAAGTGATCGGGATGAACGTCTGGAAAATGCCGACATCGTGCATTCCGAGGTTGTTCCAGTATCCGGAACTGTCCAGGTCGATGGTCACCCCGGAGTCCAGTTGGTCGTCTGTCTTGTTCAGGCATCGGAGACAGGCTTGTCGCAGAGTTCTCCGCGCGCGGTCACGGATGAACAGGGGCGGTTTAGTTTTTCAACATTTCTGGATGGCGACGGCGTTCCTCCAGGAGATTATCGAGTGCTGGTTGAAAAACTTCAGAAGATCGGTTCCAGTGGCTGGTCGGGGCCGGATCAGTTGAAGAATCTGTACAATCATCTCGACACTCCTGCAGCAACAGTCGCCGTACTGCCTGGCCAGCGGATCAACAACCTTGCGGTGGAACTGAATGTCAGTGAACGCGAACCGAAACAGCCACCGCCTTATGGTCGCCTGCGAACCGGGAAGCCATTGCGATCACAACCAGTCCAGCCGGACTGATCCTCCAGAGGAGCAAAAACATGATGTTCGTTCGACTTAAAGCCTGCTTCAAGTTACTGTAGCCTGACCTGAGGCATCGACACGAGAACTGTATTATGACAAGTCAACGTTCCATTCATTACGACGTTTCCTATGGCGAAAACTGCTCTTCAGAACTCGTTGACATGGCGGCGGGGCAACGAGTCCTGCTGGTCACGGACCCGGTGCTGTGGGAGAAATATGGCGAGCGTTTTGTTCAGCTCGATCCGCAAGTCATCATGACGCGAACCATGGAATCGAGCGAGCTGGAGCGGGAGCAAGCTGGACTAAATGAGTTTGATCTGGCGATCGGACTGGGTGGCGGGATGGCACTGGATATTGCCAAGTATCATGCCTGGAAAGCTCACAAGCCCGTCTATCAAGTGCCTACGGCGATTTCGGTCGATGCGATGTTCTCCTATCCCATCGCATTGCGCATCGATGGCAAAGTGCAGTATGTTGGTGAGATGATTCCGAAAAAGATCTACTGCGATTTTTCGATCCTGCAGTCGGCTCCGCCAGTCATGAACCGCTCTGGAGTGTGTGATCTGCTGAGTTGCCACACGGCGCTCTTTGACTGGAAGTTAGCCGTGGCCTATGGATCTGGCAGCATGGACCAACCGCTCTATGAACAGACGGCAGCGATTCTTCAGGATGTCAAGGACAACCTGGACGAGATCTACAACGTCACCGAAAAGGGCATTCGAAGGCTCATGGAAGGCTATCGCTTTGTGGCCGTTGAGAACTATCGCGTGGGCCACTGTCAGTATGAGGAGGGATCGGAGCATTTCTTTTACTATTGCCTGGAAGCCCGGACTCGCAAGCACTTTCTGCACGGCAAGGTGATCAACCTGGGCATTCTGCTGATGAGCCTGCTGCAGGAAAACGATGTGGCAGAAATTAAGTCCATCATCGATCGCGCGGGCGTGCCGATTCATCCTGAGTCGATGGATATCAGCTATGATGATGTTCGTCAGGCGTTGCGCAGTTGCAACCAGTACGTTCGAGAAAAAAGCTACAGCTATTCCATTCTGAACCAGCGCGAGATCACCGATGACTTCATCGATTTTGCCCTGGACGTGCTGCGTAACGAGTTTGACCGGAACCACAAGACTTGATGAACCACGATGTTATCTCTCTCTCAGGTCTTCCTGCGATTCCGGATTGCGATCTTCCTTTACTGGGCGATGGCCGCGGCCTTGCTGGGGTATTGGGTCTTGTTCCTCGAGAGCGAGAAAGGAACTGCGGCGTCTGACATCGGGCTGATGATGTCCGCGTACACCGCAGCCGCTCTCGTTGGGCAATACGTTTTCGGTTTCTTCTCGGACAAACTGCTCAGCCTTCGCGTTCCGGTCGCCTTAGCCGCATTACTGTTTACTGCGCTTGTCGCTGCCATTCCGCTGCTACCGAATATGACCTGGCTCTATCCTGTCATGGCGCTGGTAGGATTTGTCCAGCAGCCAATTGGGCCGATGCTGGATTCCTGGACTCTTAAGCATCTGAGCCAGCATGGCCAACAAACTCAATTCGGCAGGATTCGTGGTTTCGGTTCGTTGGGCTGGGCCACGACCGCGATCATGACTGCCTACCTGATTCTGTTTGTCTCGTGGAACATGATGTTCTTAGTGGCAGTGGTGGCTGGAATACTGCTGAGTCTCACAGCTTTGAGCATTCCGGAAGTCGTCGAGTCTTCGCCGACAAAGAAGGAAGAACAGCAGGAATTGACGATGGGCCGAGCGATCGCTCATCTGCTTCGTAACTCGGCCTATCTGTACATACTGCTTGTTGTGTTCCTGATGTACCTTGGAGTGCAGACAACCTACAATTTTCAAGGGCTGCTGATCAAGGGTGCGGGAGGAAACGTCAGAGAGCTGGGATGGACCTACTTCTTTGGAGCGTTGAGTGAAATTCCAGCGATGCTTTTGTCGGTATGGCTGCTACCAAGGCTGGCTGCCAGAAAGCTGATGATTGCAGCCGGTTGTTTGTACATGCTGCGGTATGGATTGATCATCTATTTTCAGACCTCGTGGATCATCATGCTGACGGCATGTTTAGAGGGAGTGGCCTTCGGTCTGCTGCTCACCGCGCTGCGCAGCTATGTCTTTTCCGTCGTGGAAGAGGATGTTCTGACATCCGCAATGACTGTAGTCGATGCCGTGTTCCTGGCCCTGACAGTGATTGTTGGAGGAGTCGTCGGCGGCTGGATTATCGAACAGTATTCCGTCATGCACATGTTGGCTGCTTGTGCTGTCTCCAGTGGTCTGGCTTTGTTGCTGTTGTTGCTTCCTGGACCGAAAAACACCAACGCCAGTCTCGGTTTATCAACACAGCCTGACGAGTTGGCAACAATCGAAACAGACAAAAGATGAGCGATCTTCGAATTCGACAGGGGAACCTGCAGGACATGCCAGCCGCCTGTTTCGTTTGCCTGAAAACGGGCGATCATGGGCGAGATGGCGAGCCGTTTTATCGTGATGATCCCGATGCGTTAGGGCGGATTTTTGTTGGTCCCTACCTGGCTTTTGAACCCGAATTGAGCTTGATCCTGGAGGATCATCAAGGCGATTGTGGATACGCCTTTGCTGCTTTGGACTCTCGATCGTTCTATCAGCGATACGACCAGCAGTGGCGTCCTCAACTGTGCCAGCAGTTTCCTCTGCCCGCAGGAGATCCCGCGCACTGGACTCGGTCGCAGATCGTTCACTCGTGGTATCATCGCCCGGACTACTATTGTCCTGAACCTTACCAGCAGTATCCGTCACACATGCACATTGACCTGCTGGAGCGAGCACGGGGAGCCGGATGGGGACGCCGGATGATGAACGTCCTGATGACAAAATTGTCCGAAGGCGGTTCACCTGGTGCCCATTTGGGAGTCAGTGTGCAGAACTTACCTGCTCAGGCGTTTTATCGACGGCTGGGATTTTGTGAGTTAGGTCAGGTGGGCGATGCAACCAGCGGTTGCGTCTATCTGGGAATCCAATTCTGATCAATCAAGCCCTGTGATCGGTGCCTTCGACGTGGCCGCTAGAACCGGGAATCGGCTCGCTTATCTGGTCAAAGAATTCATCCATGTCGCCGAATCGCACCACGCGAAAGACTTCCCCAAGGCGACCCTCGCCCAAGCCATAAGCCTGGGCCGCAGCGGATGCCTGCGCGTGCAGGACACCGGTGAGCAGCGGAGTCGGATCACCGGTCATCGCTTCATCGAGAACTGCGGCACGGCGGCCCGAGGTTCGTAATTGCAGACGAAGCTGATTGATGACATTCCGCATCATGGTGCGGTGTGCCGCCAGCGCAGCGACGCGCTTCAAGAAATGTTCTGTGATGTCTTCCGCATGGTTTGGGCTGGAGACCGGTCGGCCGAAATACCATCGCTCGTAGACGGAAAATGGTTCAAGGCCCTCCTTGAAGTGCTCGGGATGGTGCAGGTCAAAGCACGAAACCCAGAAGGCTTCTTCCACAGCCTGGGCGACACGGACATGGTCCAGGTTTCCGTCATGCGTTCCAAAGGGATCGAAGGTAAATACGGCATAGGGCTGGTATTTGCGAATGAGGTAAACGAATCGCTCGCGGAGAGCCACCGCCGACACATCCGCCAAAGTATCGGTGGGAAATCCCAGTTCCACGATCTCACTGACTCCCAGAACACCCGCAGCAAGATGCAGTTCCTCAGTATTGCGTCGAACCGTTTCTTCAATCGACAGACCCACCGAATCCCGGGCATCGTCTGTTACGCGCACAAGGATAACGTGCCATCCTTCCGAAGCGAACTTCGCCAAAGTACCGCCGCAAAAGGCGGCCGCGTCGTCGGCGTGCGGACTGAATACGAGGGCTGTGCGCATGAAATGAGTTGCCTATTCGGTTTTTCGGGCAGGGGAGGGAAAGTAACGCCCGTGCATTGTATCAAGAGCGATCCACTGCTATTTCCTGCCGACCATCTCAATCAGTGCCGCCAGATCTTCAGGGTTGCGGCCGGGGTCGAAACCAAGCGCATTTTCGCTGGCAATCAGCTTCTGTCGCAATGATTCAATACGCTCTTGCTCACCGGGCACGTTCGCTGCGACATAAATGGCGACTCGGCTCACGCTGTCGCGGATCTCAACCTCCCTGCCATCGATGCGGTAGTCAACCTTCGTCACGCCGTCCGCATCCAGGCGGAACAGGTCCACAGGCTGCCGCAGATAGGCCGGAAGCGGAAAACGAAACATACACTCGCGCGGCGGGCCGAACTTGAAGACACGTTCTTCGGAGTCTGGCGTGTATGCCAAATCGAGCGCGAAGAGCAGTCCGCCACGCGGCCCGGCAACCACATCCAAATCCCAGTCCGGCTGATTATCACGCAGCATCCGCTGGTGACTCACGGCGTCGCCTTCCAGATAATAATTTTCCAACAGTCGAATCTCGCGACCCACCCGAGTCATCGGTTCGATCAAGTCTGGAAAAGTCACCAGCGAACGCAGACTGAGATTGAACCAATAAAGCGAAGTGATTCGACTGGCCAGCGCGTGATAGGCCTGGAGACGCAGTTCGTCGGCTGTCGGCGAACCTCGCTTTCGGCCTCCATAACCATTCCAGTCATGATGCGGTCCCTGAGACCAGTAAGCTGTGGGGCGAGGTCGATTCAGTTCGCGCATTGACCGCGACATCTCGCCGATCGTCTCCAGTGGAGATCCCCAACGGATGTGCTGTTCTCCCCAGCGCTCGTACTTAAACCATGCATCCGACGACGGAGCTGTCACGCGATAGGCATCGTAGTGCGGATAGTCGGAGATCCCGGCATAGAATCGCCACACTCGCTCCTCGCTGTGAGTCACCGATGTGGGAAGCCGTGTCAGTGCGTAGATCGAAAGGGCTTTCCAGCATTCCTGCGGCGGCACTGGTTTGCCGCCACCATACTGCGGTTCCCCAAGCGACTCAACTGCATGAATGCGCGGCAACAGCTCGTCCGAGTTGTAGTGTTCTATTGGGAGTAGATTGGAGAAGTACTTGAGCGGATAACGTGTGTAGAGGCCATCTGGTTCGGTCTGATCGGTGTAGCCGGAAATATCCCCGATGTGCGCGGTGTTTACATAGATGCGGCGCAAGGTTTTGTGAAAAGCCTCGGACTCTAAAGAATTTTTCCCACCTCCCGAAGTGTCATGCACCCAACCGCCGCTGATGTCAAACACCTCACGCTTGATGCGCTGATGCGCCCAGACGGTTATCGGTTTGCTTGCCGAATCGACCAGGCGAACTTCCAGCGCCGCGTACGTCAGCGGCAATAGCCCGGTGGCAATACTCGCTCCACCACGATCGTTTGTCGGTATCACGCCATCGGCCGGAAAGCGTTTCAGGTTGTCGTTCCAGGGTTGAGGACGCAAGACCCGCCAACTCGCATTGTTCTCTGGTAACCACAATCGACAAGCCTCCAGTCTCAGCGGGCTGGAAGTTCGATTGACGACATGAAAGATCATCGAATCCGGCTGTATGTTGCTGGCATCACCCAGGAAAGTCACTGCAGACAGCCACACCACGGGTTCATCGATGCGAATGGGAAGCAGTGTTGGCTTATTTGCCCCAGGAAGTGTCACGGACAATTCCGCCTGAGTCTTCGTTCCCCAGTCCTCACGCTTACCATTCCAGTTCCACACGGTCATCGCTCCGGCAGGGAGCTGCAGAGGCTCGCCACCCCAGGCCGAAGGCAGATCATGCCAGGCCCACTGATCAGCTTCCATCAGTTCCTCGGGCGTTTTGCCTCGCAGTCGGAGGTCGGCCGAAGCCGGGATTGTCAGGGCTTCGGAGGAAGTGTTTCGCAGGAAAATCTCGACACGGGCACCGAGACTAAAGTCGGGTTCCTTGCGATACTGCATCTCCATCGACTGCACATGCGGCACCACATGAATGCCGTCAACGATGAGCTGGTCAGCGAACGCGATCGAAGCCACCCAACAGCCGACGCAAAACGATGCAACCTGCATCAACGAGTTATTCATCTCCATGTGCCTTTACTTGACCAGCGTGAAATCTGAATCGGGCCCCAAAAAGTTTTCTCTGATGGGGCCATGCCACTTATACTCCGCGTGGTCAAGAGTGATAGATTTGGCGAGCGGCATGCGTCAGCTTGCCGGTCCAGGAACAAGGTGCCGGAGGGCTCACGCCGCTCCGCTCGCCGGTCTCATTTCTGGCCGCGCGACGTATAATGGGACTATTTCCATAAGTAGGTGGCGACACTCGTGGGCGGAATTTCCGCTTCAAACATTCGCGAACCCACTTTCACCGCGAACGACTGCGGCTCCTTACTTGAGTTGGCTACTACCAGGATTTTCTGACCGTCCGGATTGATCAGGGCGACATTGCGGAACGAACTCAAATCGGGCGAGGTGGACTCCATACAGACAGCATCGCGCTGAATGAACTTCATGAATTGTCCCATCATGTAGTAGTCAAAATTGTAGCGCACCGTCCCGTCATCTAATAGCTCGATGCACGTTGCGCTTGCTGAATGCGGTCCGCGATTGGGTTGACGATGTTCGTCCAGCATGATGACCCAGCCATTGTACGACCGAGACCAGTGGCGGAGAATATCTGTCAGTCGAATCGCTCCTCGTGTACGAAACACCGAGCCCTCCGTGAAATAGATCGGCTTGTCAGGAAATTGTTCGTGCAACTGCGACTGAGCTTCGACCCGACCTTCGTAATGGTGAAACGCTGTGCCATCGACATACTGAGCAGCTTGCGGGTCCGAGAGGATCGCTTTCGGAAATTCGATGTTATTCCAATTGTGATCCCAACACCAAATCAAAGTCTTGACATCGTGTTGCCGGAATAACGGTCCCATGTGGTCGCGAATAAACTCCTGCTGCTGCTCCGCGTTCCACCGCGTGGTGGGATATTTCGGGTCGGTATGCTGAGGTTCGTTCTGAACGGTAATCGCGTAGATCGGTACTCCCTCAGCCTCGTAAGCCTGAATGAATTTCAACAGGTAGCGTGCATAAGCCGGATAGTACTCAGGCAACACACTACCCATCCCCACTTTTCCTGAAGTCTTCATCCAGGCCGGCGGACTCCAGGGCGAAGCAAAGATCAGCAACTGCGGATTCTTTTGCAATGCTATCCTGATGGTTGGCAGAACGCACCTGCGGTCTTTTTCGATCGAGAAGCCAGAGACCTCAGGATCCGTTTCTCCATCCGGCAAATCGTTGTACGTATAGTACGGCTCGCCTGCGAAGTCCGAAGTGCCGATACAGACCCGCATCAGGTTCATGCCGATACCATGCTCAGGATCGACCAGTTTCTCAATGACTTCCTCGCGCTGCTGCGGTGACAGCTTAAACAAGTTCTCGCACGTTGCGTGCTCGAGTGAAGCTCCCAGGCCAAGTATCGTTTGCCGGGGTCGATCTAAATCAAGCTCGATCAGAGAATGCTCTGAAGTGTGAACATCAGTGAGAAGGATCGGTGTTCCTTCCGATAGTCGGTGCGTTCCGTCTTCGCTGCTAATCACCACTTGAATCTGGTCCGAAGTCTGGGCAGAAAGGCGCGAGGTACTGAGACAGGTTGTTGCCAGAAGCAGAACAATGGCACAGAAGCCTGACATCGACGGCAGCATATTATGCCTTTCCGGTGTTTGTTGAGTATTCATAAACAATAAACATCGGCAAACAGGAGGTTTTCCAGTGAAACTCAATGTACTGCAGAAACTGTCGCGATGCGAGCGTCGAGTGACGAACAGGATCGACAAATCGAACGTGAGCGGCCGGGCCGGTCGCCATTGATTGCCAACATTTGCCCGTTTGGACAAAGCAGAGAGGAATCGAAGATTCGTTGCTGCTCTGCAGCAATTGGCGTAAGTTTGTCCTGCACCACTTCCTTGCCGCTTTCAGTGCATAATTGACTCTCCATTCGACGAGACGTTCCTGGCACCATCATCGTACTCGTAATTCTTTCGCTACACTCAATTCCCCGATGCCTGCAAATGGCTGATTGATCACTTTGAAGATCCATTGTTTCGATTCTTTTTGAGTGCAAACATCGGGATTACCATGTCTACGTTCGCTGGAAAGCATCCAGTCAGAAACTCGACGACGCACGTGAGATGTTGAGGGCACAAATAGCCACGCTGAACGCACAAGTCGAGAAAGGGGAGATCAGCATTCCGAAAGAAGCATTGGCAGCTATGCAGAAGATGGCGGATTCAGACAAACCGTTCATGCTTGGCACCCGCGGTCGCCGACTGCTGAAAAACGAAATCGTCGCTCCGTAGTCAGGCCTGACCAGCCACGTGGCCGATGCTGCCAGCACTGGTAGTAAATTCTCGCTTACCGTTTGCCTAAATGCCGACACGCGACATTTATCGCCTTTTTTCGGAATCGCGGAATTTCTTTGTGAGTACCTGACACAATCAAGGACTCACTACAATAGACGGGCACGCCTGCCCGTCCTTTGATTGCCTTTTTTGACAGAGGCCGATGCGACCGCCGGAAACTCGTCACAGCCTGATCGTCCGCTTGAAGGACCAGCGAAATAATCTCGCATGGACCGAGTTCCTGTGCGCCTATGAACCGTTTCTGATGCGACTTGTGCGAAAGCAGGGGACACCTGAACGGCATGTGGCGGATGTGTCGCAGCAGCTTCTGATTGCAATTGCAAAATCCGTCGACGGCTGGGCACCGGACGGCAAAAATGCTTCCTTTCGTCGCTGGTTGGGCTGCGTTGCACGCAACGTGGTCATCAAATTCATGGTGCGAGAGCGGAAGCAGATCACAGGACAAGGCGGATCTGATTTCCTGACTCTATTGGAAAGTTTGACAGACGCATCAATCAATGCAGAACAAATCAAACACTACGAGCAGGAATTGATACTCTGGGCGGCTGAGCAGGTGCGGGGCGAATTTCGTGAAAACTCCTGGCGAGCGTTTTGGGAGACGCAAGTGGAGGGGCGATCTGTGGCGGATGTGGCTGCAGAACTTGGCGTGAAAACCGGGGCTGTTTACATGTCTCGAAGCCGCGTGTTTGCAAGGATCAGAGCGACTATTGAAAAGGTACTGAACGAGGAGTGAGCCGCAAATCGCAGGCGGGTGTTGATTTAATTGTTTAACCCGACTCGAAGAGGAGGTACTGAGTGCCCCGCCTCCTCTGCGAGTCGGGTTAAACGGAAGCGATCCAGGCTGAGACCAAATCAACCCGCAGCTAATGCCTTGCGGCTCACGAACAGAGAACCCACATGAACTGCAATCTCACACTTCTACAACAATCACTCGACGACCGGCTCACTGAGGCCGAAGAGGAATCGCTGTCGGCACATCTCTGCGAATGCGACGCCTGTCAGCGCGAACTGGAACGACTTGCGGGGCAGCCAGCGGCGTGGACTCGTGTGGGCACCACGTTGAAGACGGCTGATCATTCCAGCATCAGTGGCGAACATTCTGTCGATCATGAAGTTGCGAGTGACTTCGCCGTCGAGTGTCTCGAACCGTCAACATCGTCGGAATACATCGGCCGTCTCGGTGACATCGAGATTCAGGATGTCATCGGACACGGCGGCATGGGCGTGGTGCTCAAGGGTTATCAGCCGGAATTGAAACGACTTGTCGCGGTGAAAGTTCTGGCTCCGCAACTGGCCGTCAGTGCGGCGGCTCGAAAGAGATTCGCTCGCGAGGCTCAGGCGACGGCCGCGATTTTGCATCCCAATGTGATGCCGATTCTGACAGTTCACTCCAGCGGCAAACTGCCGTTCATCGTCATGCCGTACGTTGCTTGCGAATCGCTGCAGCAGCGGCTCGATCGAGTGGGCTCGCTGGAATTGGTCGATATTCTTCGCATCGGTATGCAGACCGCAAATGGGCTGGCCGCAGCTCATGCTCAGGGCTTGGTCCATCGTGATGTGAAGCCTGCGAATATTCTCCTGGAGATCAGCGTCGAGAAAGTGATGCTCACCGACTTCGGACTCGCCCGAGCCATCGACGATGCCAGCATCACTCGCACCGGAATCATCGCTGGCACTCCGCTCTACATGTCACCCGAGCAGGCTCGCGGTGAACCTGTGGATGCTCGTAGTGACTTGTTCAGTCTTGGCACCGTGCTGTACACGCTGGCCACAGGAAGAACACCGTTCCGTGCGGAATCGACGTATGGAATTCTGCGACGACTGACGGATGAATCGCCTCGTCCGTTGCGTGAGATTTCGCCGCAGTTTCCGGCGTGGTTTGAGTTGATCGTCCACAAGCTACTTGCGAAGAGTCCCGGCGATCGATTCGCAAGTGCGACTGACGTCGCTCAGTTGCTGGAAGGTTGCCTGGCTCATGTTCACCAACCGGGGACCGTGCCGCTGCCGAAGGAATGTCCGGTTGTCCTGACACGAGCATCTTCGTTTCGGCGATGGTCGTGGATTGTGGGTGCGTGCGTCGTGGCGGGCGTCATTGGAATGAGTTTGCTTTCGACGAAACCGGCAACGATCGAGCCTCCATCATCCCTCGAGCCAACAGTTATCTCAACCGATCCGTCTGCGAGTTGGGATGCCGGCGACGATTCCGTCTCACCACTTCGCAGCGATTTCGAAAAGTGGCACAACAATGCCGAAAAGCTCTGGGAGGAACCTCCGCCATAAACCGGCGGCTTACTGATGTGAGCGGACGGGCGTTAGCCCTCCGGTACGATGACGGAGGAATCTCTACATGAACCGGCACCCGTGTACATGTAATCGAGCAACATTCCATTTATTTCTGTTCGGTCAGGAAAGAGCCCTGTGAGCGGACGGGCGTTAGCCTTCCGGTACCTCATTTTTGTACCGGCAAGCTGACGCATGCCGCTCACCTTTTAAGTTTCCAAAACGCTCGACCACTAACTTCTACCATGATTTTTCTTCAGTCCCTTCGGGAGTTCAGCATGAACCGTCTCACTCTATTCGGCATCCTCTGGAGCCTTGCGATCTCTGTCGGATCAGCTCAGGACTCCACCGCGTCAAAAGACGAAAACAGTCCGATCCCTCCCGTGACAGAACCCTCGGGAGACGCCGTTCCGGTCAACCCGCAGACCATCGTCCTCATCCTCGATGCGGCCGCGCGGCAGTCCGATGTCGTGAAGCAGGTCGTTGAGACTCTTGAGAAGGCCGGAATTGCGACGGGTAAAGCTGCCGAGACAACTCCACTTTCGAGCTCCTCGATCGGCGTAACTCTCGGCATTCGAAAAGATGAGTCGCACGAGAAAATCAAGCAGTTGATCGAAGCACTGAGGAACGTCGGAGTTCAACAGATTTCCTTCCGCGCAGCAGGATCGGTCAAGGCTACATGGGAAAAGGAACAAAATGTCCTCATCCTGCATGTACACCCAGGATACACCACCGACGAACTGCACAGAATTAAAAGTGCTGCACGAACGGCGGCGAAACAGTGCGGACTGCCTTTGGTCGTGGCTATGAGAGGATTGGAAGGAACTGAGGCCGGAGAGTTCTTTGGACCGCCGGAACCAGCATCTTTAGAGAAACGGTCTAATCCGGAAGCCGCAAGCTTTGGAGTGCGAAACTTGTCAGGACTTGCTGGACCGGCAAAAGAAGTGCCAGCAAGCGTAATTCAAGTCTTCGCACTCAAGAACAGCCAGGCCACTTCGACAACTGATTTATTGATGCAGCTCATTACCGTGGCACCGTTCCGAGCAGTTGCTGATGAGCTGCACAATTCCGTGGTTGTCATTGGATCGACAGAACAATTGCAGGCGGTGGAGAAATTGCTGCTGACGCTCGATGAAGCATTACGTGAACCGAGTGCCGAGCCAAAGCATGACGGCAAGTCGGCCGTTGATGGAGATGCGTCAAAGCAGATTCAACAGCAGGTCGCTGAGTTGCGAACCGACTACGAAACTGCCAACAAGAATGCTCACGATCTGGCCAAGTCTCTGCGAGAAATCACTGGCGGGCGTGTTGACAATCCCAATCGAACCGAGATGGAACTTCAGATTGAAAAGAGTCTGGAACAGAAGGTTGCCCTTCACTTCCATGAGGTCGAACTCGCCGAGGTGATTCGTCACATTGCAACTGTGCATGGAATCAACATTGCCATGAAAACTCGTGCGATTGAATCGGGCGGCCTCCTCACCAGGAAGTTGGTCAGCATCGATGTGGATGGAATCACACTTCGAAGTGTTTTGAGACTGCTACCGGACCAGGTGGGTGGTCTTGTGTATTCAATCGAAAACGAAACATTGATGATCTCCAACAAGCAGGGACAGGAAACAAAGTCCGATAACGTTGTCGACAAGATGGCCGACCTAGCCGCAGAGAAGGCCGAGCTACGAACGGCTGTGCAGCGAGCTTTCACTTTGCGACAAAGCCTCCTTCAAGCCGAGCTGCTGGAGATGCAGACTCGCCTGTTGCAGACTCAACAATCGCTCGACATGCGAGAACGCATCGCCGATCAGATCGTGGATCGACGTGTTGAAGATTTGCTGAATCCGCAGTTGGACTGGGAGCAAGCATTGAGCGGCGAACTGAAAACTCAGGCCGAGTTTAAGCCTACAGAGAAACCTGAATCGAGCGTCGTTGAAGATTCAGGTGTCGTTACGGAACTCGAAGGCGACTGGCATCTTGTTGCATATATTGACAAATGGCAAACTGAACGTCGGCCGAGGAACATGAAGATTCTCGCGAATCAATGGACAACGACCGATTGGACGGGAGAGTCAGTGTCGCGTACCGTAATTGTGGATGAAAATGCAAGGACAATCGACTTTGGATCCATGAAAGTGAAAAACGGTCTGCCGAATGAAATCGCTTCTGAACGTGGAACTTACGAACTTACTGGCGACGTATTGACGATCCATTCCGAATACGCGTGTACCGACTCGGTGAGTGGAGCCCTGATCCAAAAAGGGCAAGATACGAACATTTGGAATCGTGGTCTTTGCGAGATAGGCGACTACGACGGCCGGAATCCGGGTAATGGAATGGGACTCTTTTATCTGAACGGCAACGACAAAAACACGGGCTACGGAACGTTGCTTCCAGGGACCAAAGTTGATGTGTTCGCAACATTGACGCTTCCTAACGGAACGCCGCTTCAACGCATTCTCGTGGAAAGCCTTGAGGTCGATGGTTCATCGGAGCCGACTGCGAATTCGGAACGCCAAATGAGGCTCCTGGGAACGCGCGAGCAATGTTTGCTCCTCCAAAATACTGCGAAACATGAGATAATGTCACTCCGCATTCGAAAGCCAAACGACAAGAAAAATCAGTTTCCTGACGGCATCAATAGAGAAGCGTTTAAGGAATTGGACGCAGCATCACGGAACAGAGATCTCGAACCGACGGTCGAATAATGCTTTTCAGTGCAAGATTTGAGGGATTTCGAATCGGCGGGTGACGAGGTCAGCGTCCAACTCGCCCCTCTGCGGAATGGACGTCGCTAATTGGTTAGCGCCACTTTATCCGAAGTAGTAGCCCGAAGCGTTAGCGAGTGAACGAGTGATGTACGATCCCTCGCTGACGCTTCGGGCTGCAAAAAAACGCTCTGTTTCCCCAAAAATGGCGATGTCCAACGGATGTCTTCACGAAATTGTCTGCGCGTTGCGTTCGCTGCAAACCAAGGTGCTTGCCCCCCTCCCGGACTTTGCTTCGCTCGTCCGACCTCCCCCTGACGCTTCGCGTGGGGGAGGTTGATTGCGAACATCTGACCGCAAATCCGACAGTTATTGTTCGAGCGTTCCTAAGTGTTGCGGTCGAAGAATTCGCTATGCCGAACTGTCTACATATCCCCACCTGATTCACCCATCACGTCCGCGAATGCGGTGGCGGTCATTTCGAAAATCTCTGAACGGTTGTCCCGTTTGTTGACGTGCAGGTAGCAACCGACGTACGGTTGTGTGACTCGGGCTTTTGCATCCAGTGGGGCGACGATCAAAAGTTGCAGACCGAACTGACGAAATAGCTCCATCGCATATTCAGCGTGTTGATCATCGACACGCGAAAACATCTCATCGACAACTACGAACTGGAAACGATCGGGCGTTGGATGTTCAGGGTCCAGATCGTACTGATACGCAATCGCGGCGACCAGAATCGTAAACGCCAGCTTTGCCTTTTCACCGCCCGATTGACCGCTGCTGTCCTGATAAACGGAGATCGTTTCCAGTGTCTCTCGATTGATCACTGCTGCAACAAAATCAAACCAGCGACGCACATCCGTCACTTTATCTCGCCAGCGACGATTGTTTTCGTCTCGCAATTTTTCGACCAGTTCACGAATCCGCTCGAACCTCGCTTCATTCGCCGCTGCGGAATCGTCAAAACTGCTTTCGATACATTCTCGCAGTCGCGTTTGAAATTCGACAACTTCCTGATCACGCACAGGACGCGGTTCCAGTTGGATATGAGTCCCCGGTCGGTATTCCAGTTGCTTCAGTGAAGCGTTAAGGACTTCGATGCGGTCTTCAATCTGCCGACGTTCTGATTCCAATTCGGCCCGAAACAGTCCGATTTCGTGGATCACCTTTTCGTTCAGACGTTCGCGAAATCGCTGTTCGTGCCGAGGCAGATCTTCGTCAACGATTCGCTGGCGAAGTCCGAGGAAACTGTCGAGGTATTCGATCCCGATCGCCAGATCCTGACCTTCATCAGGAAACTTCTGCAGAAACTTCGACATCAGTTTCAGCAGGTCTTTCTGCACGGGTTCCAGTTCCTGCCGACGAGCGTCAACGTTTTGTCTTTGCTGTTCCATCAACTGACGTTCCAGACGACCCGTCGATAGCTCGATTTCGTTGATCGCATCTTCCCCAACCTGCTTATCCAGATCTTCGAAGTATTCCCAATCCTCTTCCAGCAAACCTTCCTGACTGCGTTTCTCCAGAATGCTGCGAGCTTCCTTCAATCGCTTTTCGCAAAGTGAAATGTCGCGTTCCAGATTGGTCTGATTCCTGATCGCTTCCGCAGCAAGCTGACGTGTCGCCTCGCGCTGCGCATCGACTTCGGCCAGTCGCTGCTGCAGCACCTTGATGACATCTGACTTTGAAGAAATCAGTTCCGCTTCCCGACGTAAGTCGATGATGGTCTGTTCAAACGGCGTGGGATCGATCTGATCAAACGAACTCACTCGATCAAGCACTTCGACGGCCTGCAAACGATCGCGTACCGTCTGTAATTGGCGACGAGTCTGAACGGAGCGGTCAGTCAGTTTCGCATCTTCCTGCTGCAGGCGTTCGAGTTCCTGCGCAATACGTTGCTTCTTCTGACGGTTGTCCCAACCCAGCACAAAGTTGCGAGGATCACTGATCTTGTCGCGGTCATCTTTATCATGACGCCGCTGGCCGCTCTTGACGTGTCGCGAGACGGTCATCGCCAGACCTCGGCAATGCTGAAACTCTTCAACTGTATCGCAGCAACGATAGTCAAACCGCTGCTGCAATTCGGCGCGAACCCACGGCAACAGCGAATGACCTTCGCGAAACGCCAGTTTGCTCAGCAAAGACGATTCCGTCGGCACCGTGCTGTGCATCGCCGATGACGGACTGCCAATCTGCAGATACACCAGCCGCTGTCCCTGCCCACGCACGGCCAAACGAGTCTGATCGACGTAGCTGCTGACTGCTGCGTACAGTCGTTCCGGCACGAGCAGGCTGAGCGCGAAACTGTTGAGCACCTTTTCAATCGACGCTTCCCATTCCCGTTCTTCCGGTTTCACAGCTATCAGCTCTGCGACAAACGGCAGATCCATCACGTTCAGTCCAAGGTCTCGACAAACCATCGACCGCAGTTCCACAGACCGCTCCGGGATATTGTCGCGGCGGCGGTTGAGTCCGTCCAGTTCGGTTTGGTACTGCCCGATATTATCATTCGTCGCGCGGCGGGACACACCGATATCTACCAACTGTGTTTCGCGTTCTGCGATTTCTTTAATCAATGCAGACTGAAGATCGGGAATGCTGGATCTCAACGCGCGAAAACTGTCGTTGTCACTGACTGTCTCTTTCAAGCCGGCTTTCAGGATGGAATCCGCGAATCGGGCTTGCTCATGTTTCACCTGGGCGGCCTGCGCTTCCGCCGTTTCAATCAGCAGAGGAATCAGACGCAATCGATCGCCGCCCGCCTGGTCGATGTCGCTTCGCAAGCCGCCTGCCTGATCATCCAGGCGTTTTCGATTCTGCTCCAGCCGCTCCTGTTCGTGCTGCACATCTTCCAGCGATCGCCTGCGCTCCAGCAGAACCGGCTCGAACACTTCAACAGCTTTTTGCTGACAGAATGAAGCGGTCGCAGACAAACGTCGATTGGCGTGCGTCAATTCCGCCTTAAGGCGCAGGCAATCTTTGCCCGCGACAGCGACCGGCTCCAGCAGTTCAGACTGTTGACGAACCCGGACAAGCGATTCATGCGCTTCGCAAAGCTGAGTAAAATGAGTCAGTAGTCGGTCAACTCGTTCGCCGCGATCCGCCTGATCCAGCATGTGATTGCGGATGAAATCATTGAGCTTCTGGATGTCTTTCACCGCGACGGTCTGATTGAAAACCTCCATCGCCTTCGCCCGAACGTTGGTGGCTTTTGCGAACCAGCCTTCGAACTCCGTGTGTGTTCGAGTCGCCTTGAACCCGCGCTTCTTGAGTACTTTCAAGATCGAATCCGTGCCTTCAAAGCCGCCGAAATCGTCTCGAATCGACCGTTCACCTTCGGAAAAACAGTACAGCTTTTCGACGGATTGGTCGGCTGTCAGATACAGCACTTGCGCGATCGTAAATTGTTTCCCGGTGCCTTCGCTGCCAAAAACAGCGAGGATCACAGAATAGTGATTGCCTTTTGGTCGCAGAAACTTCGGCTGACTAGAAGACGATTCGTCATCACCGCCACGATCGTATGCCCCCTTGACGTACGTGCGTTCGTCACGTTCGCGTTTTCCGGCACCGGCCGCGACATTGAAATTTCGGATACTGGGCCGCACAAGCAATGTCAGCAGCGCATCAACGAGTGTTGATTTGCCGCAGCCGTTGCGACCGACCAGCAGCGTCGTTTGCCCGGAAGGCGTAACGGAATAGACCTGACCATTCGTGCTGTCGAACGTGCCCCAGTTGAAGATTTCCATCTTGTGCAGCCGATATCCCTGCTGCGCCTCCATAGCGGCTCCCTCCGGCGTCGCAAATAATAATCGCTTCTGCATCAGTCGCATTGCTTATGAACCTTTGTAATGGAACATACGATTTGATTCCAGTTAGGTCCAGCCTGCCGGGCTGGACTTCGCAGCTTGCTGCGACCTGCGACCAGACATGGTGCCATGTCTAAATCGAGTGGCCGGAGATCACGGCTACGCAATTCGTCACAACCACGCTGCAACCCGCACTCGCTTCGCCTCACGGCGAAAGTCCCGCCCGGCAGGCGGGACCTACTGCTTCGCCTTACGGCGAAAGTCCCGCTCGGCAAGCGGGACCTACATGCGCTACTCATCTTCACCTCCGGACTGCGCGGCTCCTGCATGTTTGGCAAGAACGTCACGCAACTCTTCCAGGTGCGATGCCGGCAGTCGAGCTTTCAGAATCCGGCGAACTTCCCAGCCTGCCGGTTCTCCGCCGAACTTCGCGACAAAACCCAGATCCTCCAGCTTTTTCAACGCCGCCTGCAGATCACGCAGCATCTTCACTTCATCACGACTCGTCGGAAAAAATGATTCCCACTGCTGCAGCAATGTGGTTTCATCGATCACGCAGCGTTCGTCACGAACTTCTTCCTCCTCGAACCGCCGCAATTCATCACGCAGCAGAACGCACAGCAGAGTCTGGCCGTAACTCAGTCGAGTCGCACGAAACAGCTTCGGAAGACTGTCATATCCGCCTGTCGCTTCGTCTTCGTTCAGTTGTCGCAGGTAAGCCATGCCGTCGGATTCCACGACGACCAGCCGCAGCCCCAGGCGAGCGAAGTAGCTTTCCAGAGGCGAGACATTCGACAACAACACGTTCCAGACACGTTCGTCTTCACTGTAAACGACGCCACGCATGAGCAGCACCGCGACACGACTCCAGTCACGAAACTCCGGCAGATCATCGGCCATTGTTGCTCCTTCCAGTGCGGATGAACGTCACCAGCGGCAGCGTGATCTGAATCACGGCATCTTCCTCTTCATCATCGTGAATGCTATTGTTCCCGTATGGTACAACGATCGTCTGCCGCGCCGTGCAATTCACCAGATGCCCGTCGTCGCGTGCAATCTGCATATACCCCAGCACCTCGATCACTCCGGATTCCGGCGGATGTTGTTCGAGTAACTCCGCGAGCGTTGGCGCGTCATAAATCTCCAGCAGATCACGAATGTGGTTTCGCATCTTTTTCCATTCAAGTCGCTTCATCGCCGCCAGTTCGCGGAATGCTTCCAGACGATCTGGTTCATCGGCTTCGAAATCTGTGAGATTCACTGATTCCAGCCGTGCAGGTTCCCGCCAGAACGAACGCCGCATGGGAGATTCGATATCAATCTCCACATCCACCGATAACCCGACCGTTTCGATCGGAGGATTCCCGGCCAGCGCCACTGCATGGCTTCGAATCTGACGCAGCACACTGGCAACGCGCTGCCGTTCCGCATGAGCCCGTGCGTCGAGCAGCCGTCGCAGCGTGGCGGACAATCGCTGATTCGTACGCATCACTTTTTCTGCTTCGTTCTGCAGCACCGTCACCATACTGCGAACCGTATCCATGCCGTCGCGTTGTGATTCCAGTTCCGGAATTCGCCGCACTTCGCGAATGATCGATTCCAGTCGTTCGGTCTGCGACGGCGTGAGAATCAAACGCACGAATTCGTAAAAGCTGACTCCCTGGTCTTCCTTTTTCAGCACGTCCTCAGAATCCAGGGCGAACCCCAGAATGCCGCCGCGTGTGTCACTCCCTTCGACTTGCCGCTGCTGGACCTGACGAGTGATCTCACGAAACGACTCTTCCACCGCGCGGAAATCACCCTGCAACTGACGCAGTAATGAAACCGCCGTGATAAACCGCTCGCGAATCTGAGCTGGTCGATATCGCGGTGCCGCACCTTCCGTTTCAATATGTTCGATCTCCAACTGGACTCGCCGCTGCGTTTCGCGCAGGTGCCGAAGCCGCGTCTCCGGATCTTCCGACGCACCAACGACCAGATCATCCAGCGTATCGATCACCAGCTTCAATCGTGATTCGGTGCCGACAAATCCAGGGTCCTGTTCGAGGACTCGATCCAGAAACACGAACACGTCTTCTGTCGCCGGAGTGAGCTGATAAACAGGTTCATCGCGCCCGGCTTCCAGAAAACGCCGCAGCCAGAGTTTGTCCGGGCCACTCCAGTCGGCCAGATACGTTTCCGGTTTGGCGATCAGTTGATCGGGATCCGTTTCACGCAGTTCTTCCTGATACTCGGCCAGCGCCGCCAGCAGATCAGAATGCGGGACGGCAATCCGGCCAGCCTGTTTGAATTGGCGGTCCAGCCAGTCAATGATGAAGGGAGCATTCGGCGATCTCAGCAAACGCAGCGCGGGCGAAGTCTCGAAATAGACACGCAACTTTCCCAGACGCACGACGCTTCGCCTTCAGACTTCATCGGGATTTCGCAATTCCATACGGCAGCACTCCTGGCCGATTCATTGTTATGCGCGTCCGTTCGGCTGCAACATCGTGCGCTGCGGATCGCCACGAATCAAGGCGCGACTCCGCAAGTTCGCGAACAAGGGCCGCATTTGTCCGAATCACTGGAAAACTTGCGCCACAATGACAGATTTGCGTGGTTTAATCAGGGGATTGTCGTCCCCCGATCGCTGGAATGGATCTCAGATCCTGCCGCGGCAGTGACAGGTTCATGCGACACCCGCCAAACGTATTCCCGGCAGCGTAAACCTTACCGCCATGAAGCGTGGCAATTCTGCGTACGATGGCAAGACCCAAACCGGTGCCGGTGCCAGACTGATTCAGTCGGACGAACGGTTCAAACACCCGCTCTCGATCCGCTTCCGCGATTCCCGGACCATCGTCGTCTATGATCAAATCGATTCGGTCAGAAAACTGTTCTGCGTCGATCAGGATCCTCGATGCTGCCTGCTGTCCGGCATTGTTCAGCAGATTTCCCAATGCTCGTTCAAGCCCGAATCGATCAGCGCGGATTGTCGGCTGTTTACGTTGCAGTGCATCACCGATTTCAAAATGTTTATCTGGATGCAGCACAGAGTTTTTTTTGATTACGCTCTGAAGCAATGGCAGCAGTTCAACATCGGCCAAAGGGAATTCTGGCTCACTTGTTTCAATTCGCACGTACTGCAGCAGTTCGCCGACCAGGGAGTTCAGTTCTTCCGTTGCATCTTCCACCGACTTCAGTCGACCTTCGCGTTCTGCATCGGTCTTCGATGTGCGGATCAGGTCTGTCGCGAACTGGATTCTGGACAGCGGCGTTCGAAGTTCGTGCGATACGGCCTGCAGCAGTTCGCGCTGAGTTCTCAACATGGTTTCCGTGCGACCTGCCATGTAGTTGAACGCCTGAGCCAGATCGCGCGTGGATGGCACCTTGCGTTCATCGACTCGCGCAGTGAAATCGCCAGCCGCCAGTTGCATCGCCGTCCTTTCGATCAATCGGAACTGCTGCGCGACCGGACGGAGCAGCAATGCGATCGCGACGGCGGTTACGGCCAGAACGACGATCAGCCCGATCAGCAGTTCCAGTTGACTCGGACTGGCGAATTGCGGCAATGGTCCGAAACTCAGGACGTCCGATGTGCCAGCCAGGGCCGTCTTCAACATCCCCCCCTGCCCTTCATAGTGGAACACAACGTCATCGCCAGCCGCAAGTCGGAGCGCCACTTGTTCCGGCACGCTCGAAAAAGGTACGATCTCGACCGGATACGAAAAGCGACTCTGCACCTCGTGCAGCAATTCCTGTCTTTCGATCCTGGGAAACGCGCTGAACGTGTCGCGTGCCAGACGCACGCCGCCACTGAGTGCCTCTTCGACCACATGCAGATTGTGAGTGGCGTTCTGTCGTTGCGTGATCACGTTCTGCACAACTGCGGCGGAAAACAGGACGAACAGTACGCCCAGATAAAAGCGAAAAAACAAGCGTGTCATGAATCATTCGCCAGCAGATATCCAACACCACGAATCGACTTGATTCGGAGCGGACAATTGGGATCGTCGTCGATTTTTTTCCGAAGGCGTGAAATTCGCAGGTCGATGGAACGGTCGAGTCCGTCGTAACGAAATCCATGAATGTGCTGATAAATATCTTCTCGACTCAGCACTTTCCCAACGTTTTCCGCCAGATGCCACAACAGATCAAATTCGGCAGTTGTCAGATCGACCGCAGCGCCATCGACTTCCAGTGTGCGCCGTCCGGCATCAATCAGCAATGGACCCACTTGCATTTTTTGTGGCAGCAGACTCTCGGTCACCACTGATTTACGCAAATGGGCACGCAGCCGAGCCAGCAGAACTCTCGGCCGCACAGGTTTCGCCATAAAGTCGTCCGCTCCGACTTCCAGACAGATAATCTCATCGACTTCATCACCTCGCGCTGTCAGGATCAGAATCGGCCCGCTGTATGCTGATCGTACGGCGCGACATACGGAAATGCCGTCCATCCCTGGCAGATTGACATCCAGAATTACAGCTTCAGGAGAATCATTCAGAATCCTGGTGACCGCTGCGTCTCCTCGTCCTTCCACTGTGACTTCAAAACCTTCCGGCGTCAGAAAATCCCTGATCATCAGCGCCAGTCGTTCATCGTCTTCGACAAGCAGAATGGGACACGCCGGTTCATTGATCATAGCTGGTAGTTTCTTCGCTGACGCATCGGGTTACAAAACGCAGTCACAGTCGAGTCAGGATACACAACAATTCTGCCGCGACCGCCGTATTCCGAAGTATTCCGGAATGTGTCGCACGCACAAAAAACTCTGTCTGAACTGACGGAATTCGAGCACTCGGGACTGCAACAACACCGTCTCCCCATTCAAAATCCGGCGACAAATAATTCGTCCCAATGATCGAATGCGTTGAAACCGAGTCGGCGCAGCGCAACTGGCTGGTTGCCTGCATAATGCTGCTGCCGGGGAAAAGGTGATCAATGCTCGTCGGCGGTTTGTCCGCAGGATCGCGAAACAGCCCTGGATTACCGCGAACCAGAATCCTGTACTCTTCCTGCACTTGCCTGGGGACTTCAATCAGCCAGCGTCCGAGAATTCCCAGCGGCTGTTGGGTCCAGTACGAACCGTGCTGCGGTGTCGCAAGGTAGACGACTCTCCGAACAAACGGCACGGGTTCAAACAGCAGAGCTGCTGCCGTGTCGTCCGGAAGCAATCCGGATTCAACAATGGTACACAACGGCTTGTCAGAGACAGCTCTCCACAGTTTATCATCGCTGTAGCTGACCTGGAGCTTAGCGACAATGCCGCCCATGCTATGTCCGACCAGTACGGTTTTGTCAAACGCCGGATCGCGATTTCCCGGATCAAGAACGTCACGAACTCTCAGCAATTCTCTGCGAAGATCGGCTGCCGAATACAAATACGAATTTCCTGTCGGATACTGATATACCCAGATCTGATATTGAGCGACGATGTTCGGATCAGAACGTAGCGCGACGATCATTTCTCCCCATGTCTGCGCATCCGACGCCAGTCCATGAATCAGTATCAGAGGAATACGGCCAGGCTGATAAGGTTCCAGCAGATACAAACCCGTGGCGTTGAACTCCGACGGCTTTCGAAATGCTGTCCAGTAATCGCGATGCGGTGGCAGCGCGCGTCCTTCGAGCGTACGAGCCCCCTGAAATACGGCTGGCAATGTTGGCTGTCCATGCCACGCACAACCGCAGGCGCAGAACACCAACAGGATCGGCAGCATTCGCTGGAACCATCGGCGCAGGCGCAGAAGTTGCGGAAAATAGGAAGTCATAAGTTCGACAAGCGTACTTCGCACTACCCAGAACGGCGATTTGGCCTTGCTGCGAAGAACTGGGATTTTACGAAGACGTCCCAATTCAGGAAAGTAGAGTTTCGCCAAGGCTGCGGGCTGTTTATGGCCTAACGAACTCAATTCCGGGGCTACTTTAGGTCCAGGAAGCCGATCTGATGACAGAGCTGCCTACGTAGCCCGACCTGTCCTCAGGTCGGGTTCCCAACAACTTGACACTTCAGTTGCCGCCGCACACCGAGTTACACGCATTTCGCTCGGAGCGCTGACGTCACGCCGCTCGCCTCACAGCAGCTTCGACATCAAATCCCAACCCTGCGGCAGCTTGATCGACGACGCAGCGGCTGATACTTCGCTATAGGCCGTTGCACTGTCAGCAACGACCCCGGTGCCACACAATGCAAATGGACAGTACCCGTGGCTGTGGGTTCTGGTGCGCAGAAAGGTCGGATGATCCGGGCAGACCAGAAGCCGATAGTCGCCCTGCTCTTTCAACCACTTGTGCAGAGGACCCACAATGTGCCGATCGATGTTTTCGACCGCTCGGACTTTTTCATCCACATGACCCTCGTGGGACGCTTCGTCAGTGGCCTCAACGTGAACAACAACGAAATCGACGTCGGGTCGAGACAACGTTTCAATCGCCGCGCGACCCTTGGCAGCATAGTCGGTGTCGAGATAACCTGTCGCGCCTTCCACTTCGACGACTTCCCAGCCGAGAAGTCGACCGATTCCACGTAACAAATCCACGGCCGTAATCACTGCGCCTCGAACGTTGTAACGATCCACAAACGGCACAAACGCCGGCCGCTGCCCCATACCCCAGAGCCAGATTTGTGTCGCCGCTAAATCGCCACTGGCGACGCGTTTCTGGTTGCAACTTGCACTGGCGAACAACTCACGACTGCGACTCATCAATTGCAGCAGTTGTTCGGATCCCGGCCCGGTCGGCAAATGTCCGGCAATTGGCTGGTCGGTAATATCGTGCGGTGGAGTACTGTCGGTTTGCCTGGTGAACGCCGCTTCGATTCCTCGACTGCGGTACAGCAACAGATTTCGATAGCTCACACCAGTCTGAAATTTCCAGTGACTGTCGCCACATTGGTCGCTTTGCAACAGTTGGATCAGTTCGCGAGCCATCTCGGACGGAAACTGGCCAGCCGTGAAACTCTGCATCTTTCCATCAGCGACGGTCACAAGATTACAGCGGACGGCCCAGTCGCCTTGATTTAATCGGATCCCCTGCGCCGCCGCTTCCAGGGGCGCTCGCCCGGTGTGAAATTCCAGCGGGCTGTAACCAAACAGACTCATCGTGCCTACATCACTGCCGGATGGCATCGAAGCAGGGACGTTGTCCGTCTCGCCAACAATTCCCAGAGTGGCGACTTCATCCATGTTCGGAATTCGGGCAGCTTCCAGCGGCGTTCGTCCGTTGAGTTCCGGCTGCGGTTCGTCGGCTACGCCATCGGGAATAACGAGAGCAAATTTCATACGATTATTCAGTATTCAGACAGGTTAGAGAATTCAGTCAACGGTGTTTATTTTCCAGCATCGACATCGATCAGAGCCTTTGTCTGGACGACATCGTCGGGCAGCAAGTGTCCCATCTTTTCCTTTTTCGTTGTCATGTAGTTGGTACGCAGCGACTGCGGAGGTGCCACGATCGGGACCTGTTCGATCACATGCAGATCCACTCCTGTGTAGACAAAGGCATCCGTCTTCTTGGGATTGTTCGTCAAGAGCCGCACCCGCGACAAGCCAAGATCTTTCAACACCTGCAGTCCAACCATATAGTCGCGCATATCGGCTTTGTATCCCAGACGATGATTGGCTTCGACAGTATCCAGTCCCTGATCCTGAAGTTGATACGCTTTCAGTTTTGCCAGCAAGCCAATTCCTCGGCCTTCCTGCGGCAGATAAACAACGGCCCCTGTCCCTTCGCGATGGATCATGTGCATTGCCATTCGCAACTGGTCTCCACAGTCGCAGCGGAGGGAATCCAGCACATCGCCAGTAAAGCAGGATGAATGCATGCGAACCAACGGAGCGTCGGCCTGAGTCAAGTCACCCCAGACCAGTGCGAGCGGTTCCTGAATCTCATGTGCAACCTGATAACCGATGACCGTCGGTGTGCCGAATTCTGCGGTGGGCATCGGGACTGCCACGATTCGAGTTATCAATTGTTCGCGAAGCCTGCGATGGCGGATCAAATCCTCAATTGAGATCATCGGAATATCGTACTGTCTGGAAATCGCCTGCAATTCCGTCAGGTCCGCCATGCCGTGACTGGTCTGACTGCAGATTTCGATCAGCGCTCCGACCGGGCGTTTTCCGGCCAGTCGCATCAGGTCAATCGTCGCTTCTGTGTGACCAGCTCGCCGTAGAACGCCACCATCCATTGCGGCGAGCGGATTGACATGTCCTGGCTGCAGAAAATCGTCGCTGACCGAAGCTGGATCCGCCAGCGCTCGAATTGTCCTCGCACGGTTCAACGCACTCACACCCGAGCCAGCGGAAGTATGATCGACAGCGCGCAGGAACGCCGTCTTGTTCGGCGCATTGTTGCTCGATTCATCGACAACCGGCCGCAACTTCAGCCGCGCTGCGTCTTCTGAGGTCACAGGAACGCACAACGTGCCACGGCCGATGCGCAGCATAAAATCCACCTGCTCGGGTGTGATGGATTCCGCCGCACAGATGAAGTCGCCTTCGTTCTCGCGGTCTTCGTCATCGACAACAATAATCAGGCCACCTTTTTGAAGGGCGTCGATCGCCTGCTGGATTGATTGCAGCGGCACAGGTTTTACTTCTGTCTAAATAGAGGGGAACAGAATTCGATTCGTGATTTCTTTTCAGCCGTCCGCACCATTCTACGCAACAATGGGTTACGCACAACTGGATTGAGCTGCGAGTTGTTTGCGTCCTGCGGAATGGAATCTGCCAGCGAAGCGATTCTCAGGATTCCCGTTGACAGGCTCCAGGACATGTGTATTATTGTCGTAATACACTACATCCGTGTACCGGAATTCTCTTTGAGCTGGTTCACATGAGTCCTCGGTTGCTGTTTCAGATTCATCCTTCCTCCGGCGTGCCGATTTATCGGCAGTTGATGGATCAGGTGCGAGCGCTGATCGCTGCGGGACGGCTGACTTCTGACGAACTGCTGCCTTCCGTGCGGCAGATCGCGGAAGAACTGCAGATCAATCACATGACCGTCTCCAAGGCGTATTCGCTATTGGAACGAGAAGGCGTATTGGAGCGAGTGCGTGGCCAGGGAATGCGAGCGGCTGCTGTTGTGACCGACCAGCCTGGTGTGCGTCAGCGTCAACAGTCACTTCGACCTGTGATGGAACAACTGGCGGCCCAGGCGTATCAGCTTGACTTGACTCGCGATCAGGTGCTGGCAGCGTTGACTCCTTTTCTGAAAGACCTGAAGAATGACTGATGTCGCAATCCACATTTCGGGCGTGACCAAACGCTTCGGCACGAAAACCGTCCTGAACGAATTGCACTACAGTCTTCGCAAAGGAACCGTCACCGGGTTGCTTGGCAAAAATGGTTCGGGCAAAACCACGCTGCTGAAGTGCGCGCTGGGGCTGCAGTCGCCGCAGGAAGGTGAATGCTTTCTGCTGAGTGAACCGGCTCGGCAGTTGTCCGCTGAAGCCAAAGCCCGACTGGCCTATGTGCCTCAGGAAATCAGTCTTTATCCGTGGATGAAGGTCCGGCAGGTCATCGCTCACTGCATCATGGATAAATACATTCAGATCGCGAATACGTATCTGACACGAAAACTGATGGTCATCATCGTTTTTCTGAGCCTGTTCTCCCTGCTTCCGATCCTGGTGTGGTTCGTGCCGGATTCGCAGAGCGATATGACCGATGTGGCGGTCCCCGGGCTTCTGATGCAAACTTTCTTTTTCTTCTTTCTGGGGGCTCACGTCAAACAGCAGTTGGCCAGACCAGAAGCCCGTCTGATCCCGAACTTTCGCCAACCGCACCTGATCGTGGCCGGTCTTCTGATCGCCGGACCGATTATCGGGATTTGCCTGCTGGCATATCTGTCGAATCAATCGGTGTCGGGGGTTGTCGCTTTGGCGGGGTTTGCGTATCTGAGTGTTTTTCATTTGGCCGCTCAGCCCAATCGCATCGCATTTTATAGCGTTATGATTTGCGTGATTGCCGCTTCTGCGCCTGCATTGCGAAATCTTTGTGTGCAGTTAATGCAGGGGCAGCTTCCGGCACTCGCGTACAGTCTGCTTTCGATGGAATCGGTGTTCGCCGTGATGCTGTTTCATCATCTGGCGACACTGACAGAAGAAGATCCGGATTATGGTCACGTCCTGCCCATGAATCTCTGGGATATGCGGGCACCCGAAATGCGCCGGCGAAATCGAGCCCAACTGCAGCGTTCGCCTCGCGTTCTGCTGACGATGCTGCGACCGATTTCGCGACGACTGGACCGGCTCACGCAGACACCTGCACACAGTCGATTTCAGCGGGTCGCACTGCTGCGATTGAGTGGCGACTGGCCAATGAACGTGAGTTCTCTGATAGGATTGTTTTCAATTATGGAGCTGACATTTCTGCTGGTGATCGGTGATCAGCTCAATTCGGCTGAGAATTTTTCCAAAGCTTTGTCCTGGCACGTCTACCTTTCATCGACGCTCGGCTCCTTTCGCTGGCTGCCATTGAATCAACGCTGGTCTCGACTGGGCTATGAATCTCTGCGTCCGACAACACGACGGCAGTGGGTCCAGGAAAATGCACTGGCGATAGCAATCGACACGTTGCAGATTCAGGGCTTGTGGCTGGTCGTACAGTCTGGCGTACTACTGTGTTTCCTCGGGAGTTTCTGGAATTCACCCGCCATTCCCAATGCCCTCATGTTCTTGTTGGGGGCTAACGTATTGTTGTTTGGAGTGAGTGCGTGGACGGCTTCTCTGGGATCGACGGTCTGGACAATGGTTGGCCTGTGCATTGTTGTAGGTTTTCTGCAGCCCGCATGGTTTGGGATCAGTGGCAGCGCCATGACTTTCGGCTACACGATTCCTGCGATCGCCGCTGGCTGCGGGCTGACAGGTTTCGTGTGGATGGCGATTGCCTACAGGCGGTGGTGCCGCATGGATTTGAATTGAGCGGGGTACTCAACAAACGGACAGGGAAATCGCGAAAGACTCCAAATGCAGATTTTCCAATGGCCAATTGCACGGACTTTGGCGTGCAGTAGGGTCTCGTGATTTAATATCAATCTAGAAACGTCTATCATGGAGTAGGTACGACAGGCTTCCAGCCTGCCATTGAGCGAGATTTGACAGGCTGGAAGCCTGTCGTACAGTCAAATCGAGTGCCATTGGTCTTACATCCTGAGCGTTCGAATCGGAATGGCATACGGAATCATTGAATGCGAAACGTCTTCGTGTCTCTTAACGCAGATGATCAGATCGAAGTTCAGGTCGGTACCGAAGTCCGCGTCGGGGAAAGCTATTATCTTGGACTTCACACTGACAGCGAAAACTGCGCAAGTCACCCTGTCGAGGGAACGATGCAACTTGTCCGCGAATGGATTCGGCTGCTGACAGAACTAAAAGACGGCGCGCAGTTGTTCCTGCCTTTTGACTTCTCAGACGAATACACACGCTGGCTCACGTTACATCGCGATGGCCGCGACGTGACGATCGTATTTGGCTGGGCCACCATTGAAGGCTGGTCCATCCCGACAAAGGATCTTTCACTTCATGCCCACGGCGTCCCGGGCTTCGTGCCTGACGAACCTTTGTTCACGCAGACATTTTACCTGCCTAACGTAATCAGCACTCTACGTAGAAGTCTCGCCGTTCTCGCCGCTCAGTCTCACTCGGCGACAAACCAATATCGGCAGATATGATAGACTCCAAAGCTGAGATATTGCGTCGACCACTGAAAAACCCTCGTTCAAAAATGAACGAGGGTTTCAGAGTTCTTCTCGGATCGAATTCTGCTGTTATTGTGCTGCGGTTTCCACCATTGGCGCGGTTCGTTTGCGAGATTTAACGCGATCACGTACGCCTACAAATTCAATGATCGCCTGCTGTCCAGCATCTCCCAGCCGCACTGCTGCCAGTCGCACGACACGAGTGTAACCACCGTCGCGATCAGCAAAACGGTCCGCTAAATCGGAGAACAGAATATCCACCGCTTCTGTATCGCGAAGTTCGGAAAATGCTCGCCGTCGCAAGGCCAGCGCCGCAGCATTTGCATTGACCCAATTCCTGCCTGTTTCCGAGCTGCGCCACTCATTCCAGGCGTCTGATCCTCGCTCTGCCTTCGACCCATACTGAGCGGCAGTTTCGGAGATCTTCTTTGCCTTGCGAGCCATCGTGATCAGTTTTTCAACGATCGGGCGGAGTTCTTTGGCTTTGGGCACTGTCGTGACGATGCGTCCGGCAACCTTTGGTTGTCCCGTGACACCCTCTTCAATTCGCAGGGTGCGAATCAGACTTGTGGCCATATTGCGAAACATCGCTTTTCGATGCGAAGCGTTTCGACCAAGTTTTCTACCAGCAACACGGTGTCTCATGTCAGACACTTACCCACTATTAACGAATATACAAATCTCGTTCGAGCCGCCTCGAACCGACAAAACTATCTCTTACTTCAACTGTTGATTCGGCAACCGCATTCCAAGTCGCAGATCAATACCACCCAGCCGCTCCCGAACTTCGTCCAGCGTTGTTTCACCGAAGTTTCGTACCTGAAGCAGCTCGTCTTCAGTGCGAACCACCAGATCTCGCACGGTATTGATACCGACGGACTCAAGGCAGTTCGTGGCACGAACCGAAAGATTCAGTTCAGCCAGACTCTTATTCAACTTCTCTTCCAGTTCCATATCGACCGGCGAATAGCCTGTCGCTTCCATCATCCCGCGGAGGCCGCCTTCCGGTCCGGACTCCGGACCTGGCTCGCGGAATGTGATGAAACAATTCAGATGCTTGCGAAGAATCTTAGCGGCTTCGACCAACGCCATTTCCGGGGTGATCGTTCCGTTGGTCCAGAGTTCCATATTCAATTTGTCATAGTTTGTCCGCTGACCAACGCGAGTCTCCTCGATGCTGTGTCTGACACGGGTGACCGGAGAAAACGCCGCATCCAGCGGGATAATGCCCACTTCCGGTTCATGCTGATACTGCTCTGTCGCCGGAACATAGCCGCGACCATTCTCGACCGTCATTTCAATATGAAACGGCACATCATCGGTCATCGTCGCAATCACAAGATCGCGGTTGATGATTTCTACCTGATCGTCGCAGATGACATCTGCACCAGTAACAACACCCCGCGCGCTCTTTTCGATACGCAGAGTCTTACTGGATGAACTGTGGTTCTTGATCACCAGGGATTTCAGGTTAAGACAGATATCTGTGACATCTTCTACGACACCTGGAATCGTTGTAAATTCGTGCTGCACGCCTTGAATTCTGGCTCGCGTCACCGCAGAACCTTCAAGGCTGGACAGCAGGATCCGTCGCAGACTGTTTCCGATCGTTGATCCGAAACCACGTTCAAAAGGTTCGGCAACGAATTTTCCGTATGTTCCGGTTCGCGTGTCGCGATCGACTGCGACCCGACTTGGCAACTCAAGACCACGCCAACGAATTCTCATCTCCGCCCCCACCAGAATTTAATTCAAAATACATAAGCGACCAAGCCAACTCTATACTCGGCGGCGCTTAGGCGGCCGACAACCATTGTGTGGAAGCGGCGTTATATCTTCGATTGACTTAATAGACATTCCGGATGCCTGAAGACCTGTGATTGCGCTCTCACGACCGGCCCCGGGACCCTTGACGCGAATTTCCAGTTCACGCACGCCCACCTTTGCCGCTTTTTCAGCGACTGTTTCTGCGGCACGTTGAGCCGCGAAAGGAGTGCTTTTTCGAGACCCTTTGAAGCCGACTGTTCCCGCGGTTGCCCAGCACAAGACATCGCCGGTCGCATCGGTCATGGTCACGATCGTGTTGTTAAAGGTCGCCTTGATGTAGACGATGCCCTTATTAACATTACGACGAATCTTCTTCTTCTTGACTTTAGCCACGCAAATCTCTCACTGAACTCAAAAAGACAAAACGCAAAAATACTCACTGCACCGCTCAACCATTTTATCGCTTCGCGTCTTTAACGCCCTTTTTCCCGGCGACGGTCTTTTTGCGTCCCTTCCTGGTCCGCGCGTTGGTTTTGGTTCGCTGTCCACGCACGGGCAAACCCTTACGATGGCGAACACCTCGATAACACTGGATCTCACGCAACCGGCCAATTTCCTGCTGCACTTTTCGACGCAGTGGACCTTCGACGGTGTAATTCTTATCCAGGTGATTTGTGATACGGCTGACTTCGTCTTCCGTCAACTCACCAGCGCGCACGTGAGGATCTATCCCCAGTTCATAACAGATCTGAACTGAAAGGAATGGACCAATACCGTACAGGTACGTCAGCGAGATATACGCTGACTTATTATTCGGGATGTCAACACCCAGAATACGAGGCATCTAAAGGCTCCGAAACAAACAGCCGTTAACCAACTTCTCACTCAGCCTTGACGCTGTTTGTGCCGTGGGTTTGACGAACAAATCACGAAAATACGCCCGCGACGACGCACGAGCTTGCAATGATCACAGATCCGCTTAACGCTTGACCGAACTTTCATCGTAACACCTTCAAGACGATTCTGATACCAACGGAGCAGAACTTTTACTTATCGGAATCGAGCAGACCCGGATAATTCCGCATAACCAGATGAGAATCGATCTTCTGAACAAGATCCAAAGCTACTGACACAATAATCAACAGGCCTGTGCCTCCGAAAAAGCTGGCCGTCATGAAGTCGCCGGTAATTGTATTCGAAATAATCGTTGGAATCACCGCCACAACTGCCAGGAAGGCCGCTCCAACGTAGGTAATCCTCAACATCACTTGCTCCAAATGAGCAGCCGTGCGCCCTCCCGGTCGATACCCGGGAATGAAGCTTCCGTTGTCCTTCAGGTTTTCTGCCATATCCTTTGGATTGAAAGTAATAGCCGTCCAGAAGTAGCAGAAGAAGTAGATGAGAATGATGTAACCCAGACTGTAAATAAACCCCTGACCAGGCGAGAAGCACTGCCCCAGGTACGCCAAGCCCTGAGCCCACCACGAACCCGCGGTGGAATCCTGTCCCATGAACGCCTGACCTAGCTGGGTAAACACGAAAAATGGGATCATCAGCAGACTGGACGAAAAGATAATCGGCATTACACCAGACTGATTCACACGCAACGGCAACCATTGACGGTTCCCGCCCATCACACGACGACCGCGAACATGTTTTGCACTTTGGATCGGAATCCGTCGCTGACCCTGAGTGATAAACACCACCACGCCAATGACCGTCACAAAAACGATTGCCATGACCAGAAGTTTTTCGATCCCGAACTCCGTTCCGATCTGAACCCCGTTCTTTGTAATACCCTCAACCCATTTTGTGACAATTGTCGGCATTCTCGCCAAAATACCCGCCATAATCAGCAAGCTGATTCCATTACCAATTCCGTAGGCATCAATCTGCTCACCAATCCACATCAGGAACACCGTCCCTGCGGTCATGACGAGTGTCCCAAACACCAGCCAATGAAAGCCGTTGTATCCTGCCAGAATCACCGCCTGGCCTGATCCTTCGCCAGACATCGTTCGTAACAGGAAGAAGCTCTGCAGAAGGCAGACAACCACTGTCGCATACCTGGTATATTCATTCAGTCTCCGCCGCCCTGATTCACCTTCTTTTTGAAGTTGCTCCAGAGGAGGATAAACTGTTGCTAACAACTGAAACACGATCGAAGCCGTGATATACGGCATAATGCCAAGCCCGAACACCGATCCGTTCTGTAAATCCGATGCCGAGAATACAGAGACAACCTGCAGCAAACCGCCCAGCCCACCTTTTCCGGCGGATGCGTTATTCAACGTTTTACCAACGGTTTCATGATCGATGAACGGCAACGTAATATGAAACCCGAGCCGATAAACTGCGAGCAACACCACGGTCAGAATAATTTTACGACGCAATTCGGGAATGCGAAAGACTGTCAGAAGTTTAGCAAGCACCAAGCATCTCCTTGTCGCGACGAATCCATCGCTGGCTCATCCTAAACTACCCCGGTCGGAATGCGTTCAAACGAACCACCGGCTGCAGATATCTTCTGTTCAGCAGACGATGAAAAACGATGCGCCGTGATCCTGAACTTCTTCGACATCTCACCATCACCCAGCACTTTAAGCTGATCGAACTTACTGCGGATCAGACCTTTCTCAGCCAGTAATGCAGGTGTAATTTCTACGCCGTCGTCAAATGAGTCATTCAGCTCACCGACATTAACAACTGCCACGTTCACCGCGAATTGTTTGTTGTTGAAACCACGCTTGGCCACTCGTCGAAACAGAGGCATCTGCCCACCGTGAAATCCGCGACGACGCGACGAACCCGAGCGGCTGAAGAAGCCCTTGTGACCTCGGCCGGATGTCTTGCCGTGGCCAGATCCGGTTCCTCGACCAATACGTTTGCGCGGCTTGCGAGGTTCAATACCAACATGCACATCATTCAAAATCACAGCGACACTCCTCGCAATCGTTCAATCTGTTCCCGTGTTCGCAGCTTCTTTAGCGCGTCCAGCGTTGCCTTCACAAGGTTCAGCGGATTCGTTGAACCATAGGCCTTCGTCAAAATGTCTGTAATTCCAGCCGCTTCCACAACGGAACGCACGCAGTGGCCGGCGATGACCCCCGTACCCGGTTTGGCCGGGAGCAGCAAAACTCGTGACGCTCGATAAGTGCCAAGCACCTGATGAGGAATTGTCGTTCCTACCACGGGCACAGACATTTGCGTACGATTAGACTGCTTCGTCGCTTTTTCGACAGCAAGGGGAACTTCGATGGCCTTGCCGTAACCGTAACCCACACGTCCGTTGCTGTCTCCGGTGACAACGAGTGCGGCGAAGCTGAAACGTCGACCACCCTTTACCACGCACGCGCAACGTCGAATCTGAATCACACGTTCCCCGGAATCACTTCTGTTGTCTGCACTTGACACCGATCACCTCAGGCATTCAAAAAACAATTAAAAATCCAGCCCTGCTTCGCGAGCCGCATCTGCCAACGCCGCAACCCGGCCATGATAGCGAAACTCGCCCCGGTCAAAAACTACCTGAGAAATTCCCAGTTTTCCAGCTCGTTCTGCTATGAGCTTCCCGACCTTGCCCGCAGATTCGGCATCGCTGCCAACTCCACCCGGCCCGGCGATCTCACCCTCCACAGTGCTGGCCGCCACAAGTGTCTTACCGGCAATATCATCAATGATCTGCGCGTACATATGGCGATTGCTGCGAAAAACAGACAAACGCGGACGTCCATGCGCATCGCGCCGGACTCGATTGCGAACGCGGTACTGGCGTCGCTGATTTTGTTTCGCCAAACGAGTACGAACACCCATCGCTGAACCCAACTTTGAACAAATAAACAGAAAACAACTACTTGGAACCGAATGCCTTGCCCGACTTACGACGGACGAATTCGTCCTGATAACGTATGCCCTTGCCCTTGTAAGGCTCAGGCGGACGGACCGCACGGACATTTGCTGCAAATTGACCGCAGGCCTGACGATCAACGCTTTTCACGATTACGTGTGTGGGATCGGGCACTTCACATTTCACACCCGCCGGAACTTCAAGCACAATCTTGTTGGCAAAACCGACCTGCAGTGTCAACTTCGTTCCTGCAAGATTCGCGTTATAACCAACGCCAATGATTTCCAGCTTCTTTTCGAATGGCTTGACAACGCCATCGATCATATTCTTAATCAAACTGCGGGTCAGGCCATGCAACGCACGGCTGGTGCGTTTGTCGTCAGGACGAGTGACAACCACATTGTCGCCTTCGACTGCAACTTGCATCAACGGATGAAATGGAAGACTCAGTTCGCCAGCCGGCCCCTTCGAAGAAATTCGCGTGCCGGAAATCTCAACCTTCACTCCGGAAGGTATCGGAACAGGTTTTTTACCAATTCGAGACATGACTCAACACCCATCCAAACGCATCAGAACAATATGACACAAAGCCGAAAAGCCCTAAGCTACCAAACCTGACAGACCAGTTCACCACCGACACCCTGCTTATGAGCCTCGCGATTACTCAACACGCCCTTCGACGTCGACAACACTGAAATGCCAGTGCCCTGACGGACGTCCTTCATTTCACCAACTCCGACGTATACTCGACAACCAGGTTTCGACATGCGTTCGATATGCTGGATCACATGCTCACCATTCGGGCCGTATTTCAAGTTGACTCGCAACATTTTGCATGTGTCACCATCCACAATTTCGTGATCCCACACATAACCTTCGCGAGTCAGTGCTTCCACAATGTGCACTTTGATCTTTGACAATGGAACATCAACGTACGGACGCTCAACGCGCACACCGTTTCGGATTCGAGTCAGCAGATCGGCAATAGGGTCAGTCATCATATCAGCACAATTTCCTGTTTCTACCAACTGGCCTTTTTTACACCAGGAATCAATCCGTCCAGACTCAAATTACGAAAACAGATTCGGCAGACCTTGAATTTGCGGTAGACGGCTCGAGGTCGTCCGCAAAGCCCACAACGATGTTCGATGCGGCTGCTGAATTTCGGAGTCCGTTTTGCTTTTTCTATTTTCGCTTTGCTAGCCATGAACTGTTCTCAAACCCAAAGTCTCAGTTGACTGATTTACGATCTAGTTTACTCTTCGGCCTTAAATGGCATTCCGAACGCACGCAGTAGCGCCCTGCCCTCGTCGTTCGATACCGCAGATGTCACGAATGTGATATTCATACCCTGCGTATTCGTCACTGTCTCCGGATCGATTTCCGGGAACACCAACTGTTCATTCAACCCGTAATTGTAATTTCCGCGGCCATCAAAACCATTCGGATTGATCCCTCGAAAGTCGCGCACTCGGGGCAAGACCAGAGTGATCAAACGATCAAGAAAATCATACATACGTTTTCCACGCAACGTAACGCGACATCCGATCGGTTGACCTTCACGCAGGCGAAACCCGGCGACCGATTTTTTTGCTTTACAGATCTGAGCCTTCTGGCCCGCCAACATAGTCAACTGATCTGCTGCCTGGTCCAGACGTTTCCGGTCGTTCACCGCTTCCCCAACTCCCATGCTGACAACAATCTTCAGCAATTTTGGAATGGCATGCACGTTCGTTCGCCCAAGCGACTGCTTGAGTTCAGGAACAATTCGTGTGTTGTAATCTGTAAGCAACCGACTCATCTTAATCAACTCTTCAAGAACGGCATTCAATTCAGAACGAGACAATACTGAAACTACACGACTTCGCTGGCAAGACTAACGATTTTCATAAATCGCTTCTCCCGCAATTCACGTGCAACAGCACCAAAAATGCGTGTCCCCTTCGGATTGCCGTCGTTATCGATAATCACAATCGCGTTTCGGTCGAATTTGACATAGGAGCCGTCTGAACGACGCACCGATTTCTTCGTTCGAACCACAACACCTTTGACCACCGTGCCAGAACGAATGGCGCTTCCAGCAAGGCTTTTCTGGACCGCCACGACAACAATGTCACCCAATCCAGCGTACCGGCGACGACTTCCGCCCAGCACTTTAATGCAGCGAGCTGTTTTTGCACCGGAATTATCCGCCACATCCAGCATTGTTTGCATTTGAATCATCGCAAACCCCGATCTTGTCCAACGACAATCACTGCGTCCAGGACGTCCAGTGTCAAAAACTACGATTTAAAATCAGATTTACCGCAAGAGCTATTAATTTTCCGTTCGTCAGGATTAGCCATCCACTGTTTCCAGTTCGCCAGCAACAGCAGCAGAAATGACGACGCGGACCAAATCCCAGCGTTTCAGACGTGAGCGCGGCGGAGCTTCCGTGATCTCAACCGTATCACCGACTTTCGCGGAACCAACTTCATCATGTGCATGACAAATTGTCCGTCCGCGAATGATCTTTCCGTATTTCGGATGCTTCATTCGTCGAGCGATTTCGACTCGCAGCGTTTTCGCCTGAAGGCCGACAACAACCCCGACCAGAGTTTTCTTCATCTTCATCTGCATTGTTACCAAAAATCAAACCTTGGCGATCTCTCGTTCACGCTGAATCGTTCGGATTCGGGCAATGTCGCGACGTAACCTTCTGACGTTACTTGGAACGTCATTTCGCTCCGTTGCGGCCTGCAACCGCAACCGGAACAACGACTGCTGAGTCTCCCGGAGTTCATGCTCCAGTTGCTCATCAGACATTTCGCGAATTGTGTTAGCCCTGGCCATTTCCCCGTACCCTCAACTCACAGCATGAACACTCAAAAATCAAATTTCAGGGCGACGTCCAACGAGACGAACCCTCACCGGCAACTTGTGCGCCACGCGTTGAAAACAGCTCTTCGCCGTATCATGTGACACACCTTTCAACTCGAACAGAACCGTCCCTGGCTTCACTACAGCCACCCAACGATCCGGTTCACCTTTTCCCTTACCCATTCGGGTTTCCAGTGGTCTTGCAGTCACCGGCTTCTGAGGAAATATACGAATGTAAACGCGACCTTCACCGCGAACATACTGCGTTGCTGCGATTCGACAGGCTTCAATCGTCTGACCAGTAATATGACCTGGATCTAATGACTGCAATGCCCACTCACCAAAGACCACAGTGTTCCCGCGGACCGCGTTACCTTTTATACGTCCTCTTTGGCTTTTTCGGTGCTTGACCCGTTTTGGCATTAGCGCCATCTGCAGTCTCCTCGTTCGAATAATCGCCCAGATCAATCCACACTTTTACACCAATGATCCCCATCGTCGTCGCCGATTCGGCAAGGCCGTAATCGATGTGACGCCGAAGAGTTGACAAGGGAATCGATCCTCGACTCGCCTTTTCCTGTCGGGACATTTCGGCACCGCCTAAACGCCCTGACATTTGGATCTTCACACCATAAACGCCTGAACTCATCACTTCATCGAGCGTCTTCTTGATTGCTCGCCGAAAGCTGCCGCGCTTTTGAAGTTGCTGAGCAATTTTCATCGCCACAAGCTTTGCGTTGCGATTTGGATTAGTGATCTCAACGATCTTCACATCCATTCGGCGACCAGTCAGGTCTTCCAACTCAGATTTTAATTTATCAACTTCCTGACCTTTGCGTCCGATGATCACACCCGGTCGGGCGGTGTGCATATGGACAACAACCTGGTCTCGCGTGCGTTCAATCTCGACCCGAGCGATTTCGGCAAACGCATATTTCGTGGCAACGAACTTTCGGATTTTTTGATCTTCCAGCAGCAGATCGCCAAATTCTTTTCCGGAAGCGTACCAGCGGCTTCTCCATGTTTCCATAACTCCGACGCGGAAACCGGTTGGCCTGACTTTTTGACCCATAAGACACACCCTGCTCTCAGCAAAACTCTTTGAACTATCCCAATTCCGGTGCATCGACGGCGACGTGAATGTGAGCCGTACGACGACGAATCAAATTAGCCATGCCGCGTGCTCGTGCATGAACGCGCTTAAACATTGGACCACCGTCAACCCGCGCCTCGGAAATCTTCAATCGATCAGGGTTTCTGACACCGCGATCTTCCGCATTTGCAATGGCACTTTTCAGCACACTCTCAAGAAATCTGGCACCGCGATTTGGCTCGTATGCGAGTGCGTTCAAGCCCTGCAACGCAGACATTCCGCGGATCATGTCCGCGAACGGACGAACCTTGGTAGGCGAAATTCTTGCGAATTGATGTGAGGCACGTACAGATGTCATGACTACTTCTTACCTTTTGATCCATGTCCACGAAAGGTCCGAGTCGGCGAGAATTCGCCCAGTTTATGCCCGACCATATCTTCAGTCACATACACACTCAAGTGCATCCGACCGTTGTGAACAAGAAATGTGTGACCAACGAATTCTGGTGAAATCGTACAACGACGAGCCCAGGTCTTCACTGGCTCCTTGCGCCCGTTCGAGTTCAGCTTTTCAACTTTCTCCAGCAGACGAGGGTCAACAAAAGGACCCTTCTTCAACGAGCGACCCATTCAAACACCCTTCCAAAAACCTTACAACTTGACTTCACCATAGCGGACAGAACGACGACGTCGGATGATGGCCTTGGCAGACGCTTTCTTCCGATTTCTTGTGCGTCCACCTTTTGCCAGTTTCCCTGTCGGACTGCAGGGATGACGACCACCCGAGTTTCTACCTTCACCACCACCCATCGGATGTGCGGTTGGATTCATCGCTGTACCACGCACTCGCGGGCGAATACCTTTCCAGCGATTTCGCCCGGCCTTACCAATCACAATGCTGCTGTGCTCCGAATTGCCAAGTACCCCTATCGTTGCCCGACAGGAACTTGGAAGTCGCCGAACTTCGCCACTCGGTAAAGTGACCTGGGCCCAACGGCCTTCACGAGCATTCAAGGTCGCCCCAACACCTGCACTGCGACACAATTGACCGCCACGTCCGGGCTGCATTTCAATGTTGTGGATCACAGTTCCTGAAGGAATTGACCCAAGCAACATGCAATTGCCAATGTTTGGCTCCAGAGCTTTACCACTTTCGACCACCATGCCGGCCTTCAGGCCTTCTGGTGCCAGAATGTAACGTTTTTCACCATCTGCGTATTCGATCAACGCAATTCGGCAACTTCGATTCGGGTCGTATTCGATGTGCGTCACAGTGCCGCGCACGCCGTCTTTGTCTCGCTTGAAATCAATCATGCGATAAAGACGCTTGTGTCCGCCACCACGATGCAGCGCCGTAATTTTCCCCTGGTTGTTCCGACCGCCCTTCTTCTTGGCACGGCTCGTCAACTCTTTCTCCGGGCGCTTCTTTCTGTCGGTGATTTCTGCAAAATCACTGACCGAGGCACCACGACGACCGGGTGTTACTGGTTTGTAAAATCGAATCCCCATGACACTTACTCACATCCACACGACTAGAATCTTAAACTTCTACACCAATTTTAGAAGAACGAAATTCGATCTTCGTCGTGCAGTTTAACGATGGCTTTTTTCCATGATTTTGTATGCCCCATCACATTCTTGTGACGACGCGGCTTTCCGACTCGAGTCTGTGTTCGCACGGCCACAACCCGAACATCCCACAGTTGCTGTACGGCAGCTTTGATCTCAGTCTTGGTCGCCAGTGGATGCACTTCAAACGAATAGGCATTCAGTTTTTCAGAAAGGTGGGTACCCTTCTCGGTCACCAAAGGCCGTCGAATGATCTGATGCGACTCGAGAGTAACACCACTTGCAAAAAATGAACTCATTGAATCACCAAATCCTGAACTCTGCCTGCCAAAATCTTGTCAACTAATACAACCACTAGGCATTTCGACCAAGGAGTCGATCCATTTCAGCAACCGGAATCACCAGATGCCGCTGTCGCAACAGACTGTAAGCATTCAAATCGGAACCCGGCAACACCATCACGCCTTCAATATTTCGTGCCGATTTCCATACGTTGGGATTCAGCCCTTCGGTGGTCAGCAATACCGATTTCCCCGTCAGCCCCAAGGCATTTAGAAAATTGGCAATTACCTTTGTTTTCGGCTGATCACACTGCCAGCTCTGCAGTACCACAGCCTGTGAATCCTGAAACTTGCTCAGCAACGCCATTCGCATTGCCTTGCGAACAGCTTTCTTAGGCAATCTATAATAGTAGTCACGAGGTTTCTTAGCGAAGGCGTGACCACCTCCACGTCGAACAGGTGTACGAATTGCACCAGCACGAGCGCGCCCAGTCCCCTTCTGCTTGAACAGCTTGCGAGTACTACCTGCAACCATCCCGCGAGATTTCGTCTGAACTTCGCCGAGACGGCGATTGGCGTTGTACATCACAACCGCATCATGCAGCAACTGATTGCAGATGACGTCAGAGATCTCTGACGGCTCAAAAGCATAAGTGCCACACTCAGCACCAGCCATATTTCGAACGGACACGGAAATCATGGAACCACCGAACCAATACCAAAGCTGCCAATATTAATTACGATTCTTTGCGGATCGCCGCACAATCACAAAACTGCCGGTAGGGCCAGGGACGGCACCTCGCACCAGCAACACATTTGATTCGCTATCAACCCGAACAACTCGCAGATTTTTTGATGTCACACGCACGCCGCCGTATCGACCAGGCATCTTTGTGCCAGCCAGCACACGAGATGGGTCTGCACTCTGACCAATCGATCCGCCGCTACGATGTACCCGCTTCACACCATGGCTGGCACCCAAACCTGCAAAGTTGTGCCGTTTCATAACTCCGGTGAAGCCACGACCCAGGGAAGTGCCGATTACATCGACGAACTTCAGGCCTTCAAGCAAAGTCGGACCAACAACCTGACCGACTTCCATTTTGTGCGATGCATCTTTGCAGCGAAATTCACGAACGAATCGCTTTGGCTCACACTCGGCTTTCGCAACTGCCGCAACACCCGCCGTGCTGCGAGACTGCTGTCGGCGTCCGCTAAGCACTGTCACATGGCCACGCACAGAACGAGACGACTTCCCACGGGATCTGTCGCCGAAACCAAGCTGGACAGCGTCGTATCCGTCCCGCGCTAGAGAACGCACCTGAAGAACGACACACGGCCCCGCTTCAATAACAGTCACAGGCACAATCACGCCGTCAGCGTCATAGACCTGTGTCATACCGATTTTTCGACCTAGTAACCCGACTGACATAGCTCTGCACCCGCGAGCAGAAAATAAGAAGTAACGAACCTGATTTGGCTCGTCAGTACAAGACGACACCGATCACACCCGAACAAGACTTAGGCTGTCGCCGTTGCCTTGATCTTGATATCCACCCCGGCTGGCAACGAGAGCTTGTTCAAAGCATCCACCGTCTTACCAGTGGGCTGAATAATGTCGATCAGCCGCTTATGGGTCCGAATTTCGAACTGCTCACGTGACTTTTTGTCAATGTGAGGACTTCGAAGCACCGTGTACCGCTCGATTCGAGTCGGCAACGGCACAGGACCATGAACAATTGCCCCAGTACGCTTCGCAGTATCGACAATTTCCGCTGCAGATTGATCCAGCACGGAGTGGTCATACGCTTCCATCCGAATTCGGATACATTCTTCTGCACCAGCCACCGCAAACCGCCTTGAGCAAAGTACTTACGTAAAACGAAACCGCCCCCGAGAACTACGGGGAATCGCGGATTCTAAAAAACTACCTTGAATCTGTCAATCATCAGCGTTAGGAAAACAAGGAGTTCCCCAGAACGACTCTGAATCTGAAAATCACATCATCTGTTCGGCCGCCGCAGATGGTGCTATTTCATAGCGGCAAGGCTCCATTGAGTAGGATGCCCGACCTTGAGAAAGACTGCGAATCTGATTCGAGTATCCGAACATTTCGACCAGCGGTGCTTCACATGCCAATACACACAAGTCGCCGCGGCGGCTGGAATTCATAATCACTGCGCGGCGGGAATTCAAATCCGACTGGACATTTCCAAGGAATTCCTCAGGAGTTACAACCTCCAGAGACATGATTGGCTCGAGTATTACCATTTTCCCGTCGCGCAATACCTTTTGAAAAACATCTCTCGCCGCCGTCTGAATTGCGACTTCGTTGCTTTCGCCGTCTCGATAGTTCACTGCAGTGATGGTCAGGCTCAATCCCATGATCGGGTTAGCGTAAACTCCGCCGCCTTCCGCTTCTCTTTGAATGGACTCCAACAGTATCTGCAACGCCTGCTTCGGCATCGCGTCAGGTGCCAGTCGATGTTCAACTGTAATTGCGGTCGTCGAATCCTTAATTTCCCGTGCAAGCAACGAAATGCCGAAGCCAATCGCTCCAGACGGCAGATGCTTCGAAAAATCAACATTTACGGCGATCTCGCCGATCAGTCGCTCACGGTAACTGACGCGTGGCTTGTGGAATCGGACCTTAAGATTGAAATCTCGCTCCATGCGGTGGCGAATCACTTCCAGATGCAATTCCCCCATCCCGCTAATAATCGTCTGGCCCGTTTCTACGTTGGATTTTACGTGAAACGTGGGATCCTGACGTTCCAGCCGTTTAAGCGTGTCATCCAGTTTCTTGCGGTCATTGCTTGATTCCGGCTCAATTGCCATCGAAATCACGGTTTCCGGAAACACAATGGATTCCAACGCGATTGGGGATTGTGGGTCGCACAAAGTGTCGCCCGTCGCAGAATCTCGGGGACCGATGATTCCGCAAATGTCCCCAGTTTCGACAGATTCAACTTTTTGCCGCGAATCTGACTGGATATGCCACAACTGTGTGACCATTTCCTTCTTGCCGGTTCGTGGATTCAACAATTTGGAGTTTCCTGTCAAAACCCCGGAATACACGCGGGCAAAATACAGGTCACCGTGTGCATCGGCTTGCACCTTGAACAGCAGAGCACAGACTGGTTCATCAATGTCAGGTTTCCGAATCGCCGTTTGCCCTTCCTGTTTGCCCGACGGGATCAGTCCTTCAACAGGTGGCCGATCGAGCGGACTTGGCAAGAAGTCACAGACGCCATCAAGCACAGGCTGCACACCGATATAATCCAGCGACGCCCCGCAAAACACTGGGTGCAACGCACCGCTGAGCGTCGCTTTTCGGATGGCCGCAACGACGATCTCAAGCGGGACAGCATCACTCTCCATGCAGGCAGCCATGACGTCGTCATCAATTTCCGACAGCACGTCAAACAGCTCGGATCTCCACAGGACGGCATCCTCCTTATACTTTTCGGGGATTTCCTCGATGCGAAATTGCTGCCCTTTCGATTCCGCGTCCCAGTACATGGCTTTCATTGTCAAAAGGTCGATCACACCTGTGAAACCGTCAGTATTTGTGGTTGGTCCAGCACCGATCGGAATCTGCAGCGTCAATGTTTTACAGTTCAAGCGGTCTCGAATCTG
>Ga0335397_10000370_pt1 | contig 56594 bp, 41 predicted proteins | sample MAT04_FD_205740 | JGI IMG/M metagenome (GOLD analysis project Ga0335397, IMG submission 205740) | Freshwater microbial communities from Lake Fryxell liftoff mats and glacier meltwater in Antarctica - MAT-04 (spades assembly) (version 2) ...
TTTCGTAAATAGCTGAAGTTAATGCAGAGAGGTGCTGCTTAATGGAGTCTGTTTGTTTACCTGTTAACTCAGGTAAGTCTTTTCTTATTGGTAATAACTCCTCTTTGGTGATCCACAAATTTTTAGTGTAGTAGTAATCGTTGTTCACCACGCCTATCTTACCCTCATCATGGTGAATGATAAATGCGACATCTTCTTTCCCGCTTTCATTTAGTAAATTTCTACCCAGTGTTTTATTGGTAAAGGGCTGAAAAATCATACTGGCCAAAGTAGGAAGCACATCAATTTGCGAAACCGTTTCATTTCTTTTTTGAGGCATTAATAATGCGGGTGCATAAAATAACAAAGGCACATGTTCATCGTTTAATCGTTGCTCTGTCCACACCTCGGGGTACATCGCTGCTGCGTTGCCTTCCACCCCATGATCGCCTACAAATACAAAAATGGTATTGTCAAAGTAAGGTGATTGCTTTGCAGCTTCGATAAATTTTTTATAACAATAATCAGTGTAGCAAAAAGCATTAAACTCTTCCTGCGATTCAAAACCATATTGCTTCAGTTCTTCATCGCTTACTTTTCTGGGCGTAAAATCTTTGTCTTCGGCAGGTATGGAGTATGGGCGGTGATTATCCGATGTTTGTATGATGGTAAAGAAGGGCCTGCTTTGTTCTCTCATCACTTTATCTGCCTCTAAAAATAAATTTTTATCGCTGATGCCCCATACATTTAATTTGGGCGATGAGAATTTCCCTTCTTCATAAATCACTACATCGTAGATGTTATTGATCAGGCCACGAAAATTATTAAAGTCACTGCTTCCCCCGAGAAAATACATTTTTTTGTATCCTTCAAAACTGTTGATGATGGTGTACTGATTGAGTGATTCGAAGTTGCGTGTGCTGAATTTAGACAACTGCACATCGGGTATTCCGGTAAGTATGGCAAACACACCCCGGGCCGTTCCAAACGTAGGTGAAAAACAACGGTCGAAGAAAATGCCGTCTTGGGTGAGCTTATTAAAAAACGGTGTACTGTTCAATGGATTTCCACTCATGGAACTTTTGTACATGCTAAAGCTTTCGCAAATGACCAACACTACATTTGGTTTACTCTCCAATGCAGTGCTGCCTGGATGTATGATGCGTTCGTAAGTATTTTCTTTTGTATTCTTCTTGTCTAGCTGAAGAAAATCGCTGATGGCATTGTAATATTTCTTTGCCTTTTCCTCATTAAAAACCGGCGTACGAAAGCGAAGGGTGGTGAAGAAATTCTGCAGCGGATTGAGTGCCAAATAGCTTTTAAAATTATCGTTTAATTTAAAAGCATCACTCCACATAAGCGGCTTGAATGATAAGAAGCCAAAAAGAAACCAGGCCAATATTACGATGGTAACCGTATGCCATATTCTACGATAAGAAAATTTATGGATATTGATATTTTGCTCTTCTACACTTACATGCGTTTTTTTAAACATCCAGGTCATCATGGCTACAGTGCCCAATAAGCCTGCAAAAATCCAAACGATAGGATAGCTTTGCCAAATCATTTCAAAAGATATTTTGGCATCTTCTGCAAAGTTTAACGCACTGGCATTTAAGCGGGTACTTACGTAAGCGAAATGTCCAAAATCGGTTCCAAAGAAAAACAACAGCAGCAAAGTAATCACAGCCAGGTAAATGGCCCAGCCTTTTTTACAGCGCTCTGAATAAAAGGGAGAAAACCTGGGAAATAATGAAATACAGGCTATAGGTAATAATACAATCGCAATCCAACGCAGGTCGTATTGCAAACCCAGCCAAAAAGAGGAAAACAAAGAGGAGGTTTCAATATTAACCGGCTTGAAAAAAATTAAAGTAGCAATGCGAAAAGTACTAAAAATGGACAGGTAGATAATAAATAATTTTATGATCCATTGAATTGTTTTAGGAAATTTCCACCTGATAAGCATGACTATAAACGTTTTCCATTAGTATTTAAAAAGATGTAAAAGTAACACTGTTCTTCGGATATACACCCATCCCCTGTAGTGGACTTATCCGAAGACTCTTTTATGGCCACAGTTTTCGCTGGCTTAAAAGAGGCTACCGGCAATTCATTTTAGCCTCCACTAATCCGCCGCGGCGGAGCTTCAAAAATTTTAATTTCATCTACCCTTACCAATGCCTTTACCAGGCGGTTGATAATCTCAACGATTTACTATAATCAGAAATAAAAATATTATCACTTAATTTTACTGAATCATTTTATCTATTTCTCATCAAATATCTTATTCAACCTATGTTGACTACTTTACAAAACTGGGACAGATGGTTGTTTACTAAAATCAATCACGACTGGACAAATGGTTTTCTTGACTATATTTTTCCCGTATGGCGAGAAGGGATCACCTGGGTTCCGCTCTATATTTTCTTACTGATATTTATAATGATAAATTTTGGAAAAAAGGCCTGGCCATGGATCATTGGATTTATAGTTACCGTTTCACTAACCGACCAAATAAGCAGTCACATTTTTAAACCACTGGTTAACCGGCTAAGGCCTTGCCACGATTTATTGCTCGCAGACGATATCCGGTTGCTGTTGAAGTATTGCTCAGACAGCAGAAGCTTTACATCATCTCATGCAGCCAATCATTTCGGGCTTGCCTTTTTTATTTATTATACACTGAAACCCTACTTTAAAAAGTGGAGCTATTTGTTTTTTGTTTGGGCTGCTACCGTAAGTTACGGGCAGGTATATATTGGAGTACATTACCCGACAGATGTAATTTGTGGTGGTATTGTGGGAAGTATTACTGGCTATCTTACTTCCTGGCTTTTCAATAAAAGGTTTGGGCTTACCGAAATTGATCACCCGTCTAACAGCATTATGAGTGTATGAAAAAACAGGTACTATTACAAATATTAATTCTCTGCGTATTCACTTACCTGTTAGGCATGTTCTTCGTTCCATTAATGGATATTGATGCCGCTCAATATGCCTCCATGAGCAGGGAGATGTTGCTACATGGCAACTACCTCCAGCTCTACGATTTAGGAAATAATTACCTGGATAAACCACCCATGCTTTTCTGGCTATCCGCTTTATCGATGTATGTGTTTGGTATTCATGACTGGGCCTATCGCTTACCTTCCTTCCTTTTTTCCTTACTGGCCATTTACAGTACTTACCGCCTTGCTATATTATTTTATAAGAAAGAAATCGCCTTATTAAGTGCTTTGGTGTTGACATCCTGCCAGGCCATGTTTTTAATGAACCATGATGTAAGAACAGATACCATGCTGATGGGATGGGTAGCCTGCAGCATCTGGCAACTGGCAGAATGGTATCAATTTAACAAATGGAAAAACCTGGTATGGGCGGCCTTCACCATTGCCGGTGGCATGATGACTAAAGGCCCGTTGGCGCTGATGATACCCGTATTTGCATTTGCACCTCATTTTATACTCAGAAGAAACTGGAGAGAATTTATAAGATGGCAATACATACCATTATTAATCATCATTGCATTGCTGCTGGTACCGATGAGTATTGGATTGTATCAGCAATACGACCTGCACCCGGGGAAAAACATTCTAGGAAAAACAATCGATTCCGGCCTGCGCTTTTATTACTGGACCCAGAGCTTTGGTCGAATCACTGGTGAAAATACGCTCAGGGAAAATGGCTCTATATTCTTCTTATTGCAAAATATGCTTTGGAGTTTTTTGCCCTGGATACTCCTGTTTTTATTGGGTCTTTTTTCAGCAATAAAAAATGTCATTCAACAAAAATTTTTATTAACAAATAAACAGGAAGCGATTACGCTGTCCGGCTTTTTGGTTACTTACCTGGCATTGGGAAGCAGCCAGGTGCAACTGCCACATTATATATTTGTAGTATTCCCGCTGGCAGCAATCATTACAGCAAATTTTGTATACCGTTTTCTCACGGGTAATAAATGGAGCAACTGGCGCAAGCCATTGGTTGTAATACATGCGGCTATTTTTACCTTACTATGGATTGCATTGCTGGCTTTAATTTTTATACCATTTAAAAATATTCCGATATATGCCGGCATTATTGCGGGCTGCTGTTTCATATTTTTTATCTTACTGGTGTTTGCGAAAAGCATTTCGTTTCCCAAACTCTTAGCCATCTGCTTTTTTACATCCATCGGTTTAAATATCTTTCTTAATACCGCTTTTTATCCTGCCTTGTTACAGTACCAGGCCGGCAATATCGCTGCACAGTATATCAATGAAAACAAATTGCCTAAAGACAAAGTTTTCATTTATGGAAATATAGTAGAGGGGAGGAATTCCATTTATTTTTATGGCAACTATTTTTTTAAACAGGTTACCGATCCAAATCAGTTAACACACGGAAATTATGTATTGGTTTCGCAGAAGGATTATGAAGGATTGGTTAAAATAAAACCCGTAAAAATTATTTTTACGGGCAAAGGATTTCCGGTTACCAAACTTAGTTTTAAATTTATTAATCCTGCTACCAGGAACGGGGAAATAATACCGTTTTATATTGTCCAGGTGGTTTGAGTTTAAGATTTTCAGTTTTTGGTTTTCGGTTTATTAGCCTTGGAGAATATTAGTCTATCTTCTATTTTTAAACTTCTCCCCTTTAATAACTGATTTATTCAGATAAATCATAAATCCTCCAACCTTTTCAGATATCATATTTGCCTACGCCAATGAGTATCCAATATTTGCTTTGAATTTAAATTATAATCGAAAGAACAATTGCAATACCCTTTTCAAGTCCCGCATATTTTCACGTAGAATAAAGAGTGCCGGAATTGAAAATCAGAAACCCGAAAACTGTAAATTTTATACCAACTTCTCGGGCACTAACCTTCCACCTTCATTCGCACCTCTATTTCCGGACTCATGATATTCTGCGTCCTGGTTTACATTCCATAAATCATATACTTCCTCCCCGGCAATTATGTTTTTAGCAGCCAGCATCGCCGTCATCATGCTATGATCCTGGTTATTGTATTTGTGCATACCGTTTCGGCCCATCAGGTACAATCCTTTATAAGGTTGTAAACCGGTTTTGATGGTTTCAATATGTTCCGCATAAAAATGATCATACACCGGGTAAGCCTTCTTTTGCCTTACTACATAACCGTCTGTAATATCGATAGCTTTAGCAAGACCGATTTGTTCAATTTCTTTCTTTCCCAGTTCAATCAATGTTTCATCACTGCTGGTCCACATACCATCTCCTTCAAAACAAAAATATTCCAGTCCATAACAAGCCATAGATGGATCAGGCACCATGTAAGGGCTCCAGGATTTAAAGTTTTGTACCCGGCCCACTTTTACTGCCGGGTCATGAATATAGATCCAGTTATCATCAAATTTATTTTGATCTTTTAATATTAGCACCACGGTTATAAAATCCCTGTACTTTAACTGTTTGGCAGCCGCCAGTGCAGGAGCAGGCAATGCTGGTGTTATAAAGGGTACTAACTGGGCCATAGCAGTTGAGGATAACACAAAATCAAATTTGTCAAATGTTTTTCCAGTGCTTGTTTGCACTGTCCATTCTTTATTTTTAACACTAATACCTGTCACACCGGCATTCATTAAAATCTCCACTCCCATTTGTTTGCATTTGGTAGCGCATACATCCCACATCATTCCCGGTCCATATTTCGGATAGCGAAAAGTATCGATGAGTGTTTTGATAATATTATTCTTATTCCCTGTTTTTTTGGGTTTAAATAATGCATTCATTATCGCACTGCTGAGCGATAAGCCTTTAATACGTTGCGCTGCCCAGTCCGCAGATATTTCATTGCAGGGAATTCCCCATACCTTTTCCGTATAGGTTTTAAAAAAGATGTTGAACAAACGTTCTCCAAACTGGTTAATTACCCAATCTTCAAAATTTATTGGGTTCTTCACGGGAAATGCCTTCGCCTTCAAATAACTCATGACACATAGCGCAGATTCAAAAATTCCCAGTTTGGTTAATGCCTCCGTGGCAACCAGGGGATATGAAAAAAACTGTTTGTTATAATATATTCTTGAACTTCTTGGCCGGTCGAGCATATCATTGGAAAGTATTTCCGTCCAAAAATCTTCCACCTCCTTGCTTTTTGAAAAAAACCGATGTCCCCCAATGTCAAAAAGGTAGCCCTTATAACTTTCGGTTCTGGAAATTCCGCCTACATATTTTGGATCAGCTTCAAATACGGTAACCTGCTGACCTGCTTTTGCCAATATATAGGCAGCAGTTAATCCTGCGGGGCCTGCACCTATGATGGCAATCGTTCTTTTTTGCATAATGGCTGCAAAGATAAACGGTGACTGACAATGAAAAAAATACTTCCCATTTGTGCTACCACACAGGCAGATACGAGCAGCTTATTACATTTTTTTTACTTTTATTATTGCTCAAAACCCCCATTTAATATAGTTTATAGATATTTGCACCACTAATCGTTCTACAAATCGGCGTTTAGAGAATATCAACTATGATGGAAATATTTATATTATTGGTATTAATATTGGTAAATGGCCTGTTTGTGATGAGTGAAATTGCATTGGTAAGTGCCCGGAAAAGCAGGTTGGAAAGCCTGGGCAACAAGGGCGACATGAAGGCAAAAGCAGCTTTATATTTAACTGAAAATCCCGATAAATTCTTATCCACTGCCCAGATAGGCATTACTCTTATTTCAATTTTAACGGGTGTTTACTCTGGTGAAAAATTCAGCAACGAATTAAAACCTTTTGTTGAAAAAGTAGAATTCCTAAAGCCTTACGCTGATACTTTGTCCACTGTATTGATTGTAATGCTGGTTACTTTTTTATCAATTATTTTAGGCGAACTGGTACCCAAAAGGATTGGTCTTATCCGGGCCGAGAAAATTGCCCGTTTCGTAGCCGGGCCTATGAATTTATTATCCACCATAGTATATCCGGTGGTTTGGTTGTTAAACAATATTACCAACATTATTTTTAAGTTGTTTAATATAAAAGTGGCTACAGACAATGCCATAACGGAAGATGAAATTAAAGCCATGATAACAGAAGGTAGCGAACATGGTACTATTGAAGAAGAAGAAAAGGAAATTATAGAACGGGTTTTTCATTTGGGCGACCGGAATATCACTTCACTAATGACACATCGTACCGAGATTGTATGGTTTGATATGGAAGATACCGTTCAAACAATTACTGAACAACACGACCAGATCAATTATTCCACTTACCCGGTATGTGATAAAACAGTTGATGACATAAAAGGGATTATTTACATCAAAGATTTATTGAAGGCACCTGCCGGCACTATTTTAAAAAACCTTGCCAAACCAGCGCTGTTTGTGCCTGAAAATAACAGCGCCTACCAGGTGCTTGAAAAAATTAAACAAACCAAAATACACAGTTGTTTTATTGTAAATGAATATGGCACACTGGAAGGAATGCTCACGCTCAATGATATACTGGAAGCCATTGTTGGAGATGTACCCCAAACGGGCCAGGAGGAATATGAAATAGTAGAACGCAGCGATGGCACCTACCTGGTAGATGCGCAAATAACCTTTTACGATTTTTTAAGCCACTTTGAAAAAACGGAATGGATGAATGAAGGAGACAATGAATTTGATACCATTGCAGGTTTTGTACTGCATGAGTTGGAACGAATTCCTAAAACAGGTGAAACTTTTGACTGGCGTGGATTTGAATTTGAGATCATTGACATGGACGGACAACGAATTGATAAACTGCTGGTAAAGATATCTGAAGAATTAAAGGATAATATGGACGAGTAAATGGCTTACTTGATTTTTATTGAGAGACAGATATGTTATATAATCCGAATACTCAACGGCAACCATCCAAAAATTTAAAGATCGAAGTTAATCAAATGCTTTCCGCAGACATAAAACTGAAAACACAAAACTAAAAATTAAAACTCACCTTATCAAAAGGGTTATTCAGCTTGCTACTTTTTCGTTCACCATTTACTGATACATGAATAATCTGCATTTGCTGCGGCTTATCTTCATAGAGAATATTATCTATTACGTCAATATTTTTTACAGTCGCAATATTTTTCACTTCAAAGTAACTAACAATCCCTTCCTCCTGCTGCTCAAAACCTACAAATTGCAGCACGACAGGTTTTCTATCAACCATTATGGACAGGTGTTTTTGTATATAATCATTTATCCAGGGATTCATTGCTTTTTTTTGATTTACATTCAATAAGTCAATCTTTGATTTGTATGTTTTGCGTAATGCAGTTTCAAAATCGTCCGTAAAAATTTTACAGCTTATTTCAAGGGTCTGGCTTTTAGCATTGTGTTCAAGCTCTGTAACACTTACAAAAATGGGGTGATAGTTACCCGGGAAACCAGATACAATAAATACAAATAACCATTTATACAGTATAGATGCCATTTAAACAAAGAATTAGCAGATTAGGATCTGATTAAAGATATTTGAACACAAAATTAACCACAATCTACCAACTAAAAATGCATGAGTGATTTTGTTTTATATTTTGAAACAGGCTGGCATCATATTATTAGTTGGAATGCATTGGACCACATTTTATTTATTATTGCATTGGCCGCAATTTACCTGGCAGTTAACTGGAAAGAGGTGCTCATTTTAGTTACCGCCTTTACTATTGGTCATTCTCTAACATTAGCTTTAAGTGTATATGATGTCATCCGTTTTGATGAGAAATGGGTAGAGTTTCTAATCCCATGTACCATCATCGTTACAGGTGTATTTAATTTAATGGTAACCGATTTTAAACCCGGCTCGTTAAGGATAAATTATTTTTTAGCCCTATTTTTCGGATTGATTCATGGGATGGGGTTTGCCAATACGGTACGCTTTATGCTGGCCAAAGATCAGGGGATTGCGGTTCCATTAATCAGTTTTAATATCGGTTTGGAAGCTGGGCAAATTGTATTGGTTGCGTTCATTTTATTAGCCAGCTTTATTGTTGTGAATAAAGTAAAGCTGAACAGAAAATGGTGGGTATGGACATTATCCTGTTTTGTTATTTTGATCGCATTTAATATGGCAGTAGAAAGGTTCCACTTTTAAAACTAACATTACAATTATTGAACAGGCAGAATTAAAGTTTAAATCCGTTGTTTCTTTAAAAAAAGGCTTGGGCCTGGCGGTAATAAAACAACAAAATTGAAATCCGTAATTTTGTAATACTTTAAAATCACAATAAAAACACTTTCAGAAGATGATAAAAAAACCAATATTGCTTTCTTTTTTATTTGCGTTAACAGTTTGCTGTTATGCCCAGGATATTAGAAACAATCCCGGCAGCAGCCATGGTAACCGGTTTGAGCAATTAGGTACCATCCTGCCTACACCTAATGAATATAGAACCGCAAGTGGAGCGCCCGGGCCAAAGTATTGGCAGCAACGTTGCGACTATGACATTGTTTGCGAATTGGATGAACCTAACCGCAGATTAAATGGAAAAGAAACCATCACTTATTTTAATAACTCCCCCGACCCGCTAACCTACCTCTGGATACAGTTAGATGAAAACCAGCATAGCACTGCTAACAATGCAGGGTATCAATCCAGCAACTTCATGCCGAAGAGCGTTACCGGGCAGAACATTGCAAAATATAGCGGTAAAACAGACAGGGAGTATGGCGATAAAATCATAAAAGTTACAGATGCAATGGGTAAAGGTCTGCCATATACCATCAATAAAACCATGATGAGAGTTGAGTTGCCCTCAACATTAAAACCCGGCCAGCAGTTTATTTTCAAAATAGAATGGAACTACAATATAAGCGACCGTATGAAATATGGTGGCCGGGGTGGGTATGAATATTTCCCGGAAGATGGGAATGATTTGTATACCATGTCGCAATGGTATCCACGTCTTTGTGTGTATAGCGATTTCCAGGGCTGGCAAAATCACCAGTTTGCCGGAAGCGGGGAATTTACATTAACCTTTGGCAATTTCAAAGTAGCTATGACGGTACCGGCTGACCATGTAGTAATGGCTACCGGGGAAGGTCAAAATTACCAGCAGGTATTGTCGCCGGCGCAATTTGCAAGGTGGCAGAAGGCGCAAACAGCAACTGATGTAACTGAAATTGTAACCCTGGATGAAGCCAAAGCAAGGGAAAAACAAAAATCATCGCAGAAAAAAACATGGATATTTAAAGCGGAAATGGTTCGTGATTTTGCCTGGGGTAGCAGCCGTAAATTTATTTGGGATGCAATGCCGGTAAAAATAGCAGGTAAGAAAGTGATGTGCATGAGTGGTTATGGAAAAGAAGCATACAACCTTTACCGGAAGTTTAGCACGAAGGCGGTAGCGCATACGATTAAAACGTATTCAAATTTTACCATACCATATCCATACCCGGTAGCACAAAGCCTGGAAGCAGCCAACGGAATGGAATACCCGATGATTTGTTTTAACTACGGCCGGTGCGAAAAAGACGGCACATACAGTGAAGGCACCAAAAACGGTATGATCGGTGTAGTCATTCATGAAGTAGGGCATAACTTTTTTCCAATGATCATCAACAGTGATGAAAGACAATGGACCTGGATGGATGAAGGACTCAATACTTTTTGTCAATATTTATCAGAAGAACTTTGGGATAATAAATTTCCATCCAGCAGGGGACCGGCTTATAAAATTGTTGACTACATGATGTTGCCAAAAGATCAGTTAGAGCCCATCATGACGAATAGTGAAAATATTATACAGTTTGGACCGAATGCCTATAGCAAACCTGCTACCGGTTTAAATATTCTCCGTGAAACCATCATGGGAAGAAACTTATTTGACTACTCATTCAGAGAATATGCAAGACGCTGGGCTTTTAAACATCCTACGCCAGCCGATTTATTCAGAACAATGGAAGACGCCAGTGGTGAAGACCTTGACTGGTTCTGGAGAGGTTGGTTTTATAATACCGACCCCTGCGATATCTCGCTGGATAGTGTAAAATGGTCAAACTTAAGCCTGGAGGAACCTGCTGGCAGACCTACAGGAAGTTCTTTTATGCAAAATGTTTCCAGGCCCATTTTAAATAAATTTGAAGATGTTTCGAAAATCAGAAACAGGGAAGATAATAAAATAACCTTTGCAACAGATGCTGATACTTCGCTACGTGATTTTTATTGGAGATATGCACGCAGTGTTGCAAAAGTAGATGATGCACCTGTGGAGATTAAAATTGCTGCCGAAGCCCCAGATACCCTGACCAGGGATCAGAAAATTGCAATAGCAGGAAATAAAAACATGTATGAATTAACGTTAAGCAATAAAGGCGGTTTGGTAATGCCTATAATCATTGAATGGACTTATAAAGATGGAACGAAAGAAATTGACAGAATTCCGGTACAGGTTTGGAGGAAAAATGAATATAAGGTGACGAAAACTTTTTTAAAAGATAAAGAGGTTGCTTCCATTAAACTAGACCCGATGAGAGAGACAGCGGATATAAACGAGAGGAACAACAACTGGCCTTCAGTTACAACTCCCGGTAAATTTCAACTATTTAAGGAAGGCAGCGGAAGAGGTGGAAGAGGTGGCGCAACCGGCGCAGTTAATCCAATGCAGAAAGAAATTAAATAACTATCAACTTATTAAAACCAGCAAAAGCCGCCCAGTTTGGAGCGGCTTTTTTTGTTACACTTATTTGCAATTTTACACAACGAGATTTATAGACAGAAGAAATGTTTGTTATTTCTGAGAAGCAATTTGGTGAATTGAAAGCTTCCGTCTTCCGCAGGGTATGGTACCCCTGCACTACTTTCTCCAAAATGGCTCTCACTTTTCCTGCCCCGTTTACTTCATGTTGGAAGGGTATTAAATTTTGTAACCAACCGTTAACCAATTTTGTTAAAAAAACCATTTTACACTTCTGACAAGGAAAACTTTTACAAACCCGTCTTCCCGTCTCTCTCCATTTTATTCCTTTTTTTCTTACTATACTTTTTTTCGTATTCTAATATCTCTTTAGTCTTTACTTTTTCCTTAGGTGTTTCTTCTACCGTTTTAGTAACCGAGGCGGTAGTCATTTTATCGTCCACATCTTTTAAAAGACGACCACGATCATATTTTTCCAAACGGTTTATGCGGCCTCCTGCTTCATAATATTTCCATTCGCCATGCGGCACGCTATATTGCTCTGCCCTTACTATTTTAAAACTAACGATCTCATTATTACCTGCGCCATATACCGGAATGGTATCGTAGGGTGCATCCGGATTGTACCCATGCCATTCTTCCTGCCTTTGCAAATCACCCAGGAAACTGAAGTACTCCTGTAGCCCGTCTTTTCCTCCAAAAAGATAATTTTCAACAGCAAGGATATCACCGGTGGTATTGTACCTGCGCCAGGTGCCTGTCTTTTTATCATCCTTGTAAAATCCCTCTTCATCATAACCCGGCTCTCCACGCAGTTCTCCCACGCTTATTACCCATTTGCCCTGCTTTAAGCCCTTTTTATCTGTGGCATTTAATGTATCTCCCTTGGGCGATATAGAATAATCTTTGTATTGTGCCGAACCTTTCGTTACAACCATCAATAATGCCAGTATAATTAAACTCAATTGATGTATTTTTAAAAACTGATTTTCCATACTAAATTTTTATTAAATGAAATGGCTTTACAAATTTACTTTTTCTTTTACAACGGTTCTGTTCTGCGCCGCTTTTTTAACATCAGTTGCACAAATCAAGCCAACGGGTGCCACTGAAAGATTTAACGGATTACAAAAAAGAAAATTGCTGGAAAACAACTCTTTATTAAATGATATTACCTGGCGAAATATTGGTCCCACCCAAATGAATGGCAGGGTGGTGGATATAGAAGTAAATCCCGCCGACCCTACAGAATTTTATGTTGCTTATGCTAGTGGTGGACTATGGCATACGGTTAATAACGGATTAAGCTTTACCCCCATATTTGAAAAAGAAGATGCTTATGCAATCGGCGACATAGCCGTAAACTGGAAACCTGCCGCTGGTGGAAAAGCAAGAATTATTTGGGTAGGTACAGGTGAAGTAAATAGCAGCCGGAGTAGCTACAGTGGCACCGGTGTATACAAATCCGGTGATAATGGTAAAAACTGGGAGTACCTGGGTTTACCCGAAAGTCATCATATTGGCGAAATTATTTTGCATCCCTCCAATGATAATATAGCCTGGGTGGCAGTACTCGGGCATTTATACTCGCCAAACAAAGAAAGAGGGGTTTATAAAACGACAGACGGAGGCACGAACTGGCAAAAAACGCTCAACATTGACGGTAATACCGGGGCAGTAGAAATGGATATTAACCTTCAAAACCCGGATGAACTCTATGCCTGCACCTGGTATCGTACCCGCCGGGCATGGGATTTTGCACCATCGGGTAAAACAAGCGGTATATTTAAAAGCATAGATGGAGGCAATAGCTGGCAGCTAATTACAAAACAGGGAAGCGGGTTTCCTACAGGAGACAGTATTGGCAGAATTGGTGTAGCCATCTACCAAAAAAATCCGCAGATTGTATATGCAGTGGTCGACAATAATTATACAAAACCTGATACTGCTTCAAAAAAAACAGACACTTCAAAATACCTGCTGAATGAGTTTAAAAATATTTCAAAAGAAGCTTTTTCTAAACTGGACAACCCGAAATTAGATAGCTTCTTAAAAGACAACCGTTTCCCAAAAAAATATACGGCCCAAGGAATTAAATCATTAATAGAAACTGAAAAATTACAACCAACTGCTCTGTATGATTGGCTTTTTGCTGAAGATGGATTTCAAAACAATGGTATTCACGGCTGTGAAATTTACAGGAGTGATAATGCCGGGCAAAGCTGGCGGAAAGTAAACACAAAAGATATTGATGAATTCAGCAGTTATGGATATTATTTTGGCAAAATATACGTATCACCGGTGGATGAAAACAAAGTGATCACATTTGGTGTAGGTATTATTCTGAGCGTGGATGGAGGCAAAACTTTTACCGAGGTAAGTAAGAACAACACACATGGCGACTGGCACTCATGCTGGATAAACCCTGATAAAGACAGCCATTGGATAACCGGTAACGATGGCGGCTGCAACATAACTTATGATAACGGTAATAAATGGTTTAAAGTAACCAGTGTGCCTGCAGGCCAATTTTATGGCATTACCACCGATGATGCAACACCATACAACGTTTATGGTGGCCTGCAGGATAACGGAACATGGGTAGGATCATCAAAAACAGCGGGAAGTTTTTCATCGCCGGGGAAAAACAAAGAGCCTGACCCGGAGGAGTATGAATGGAAACCAATTGGTGGTGGCGATGGAATGCAGGTACAGGTAGACACGAGGGACAACAAAACGGCTTACTCAGGATTTCAGTTTGGTTATTACCGAAGAAAAAATATTGATAGTGGAAAGGCTTTTTCTATACACCCAATGCATGATTTGGGTGAAGCCAAACTCCGGTACAACTGGCAAACGCCTATCTTATTAAGCAAACATAACCAGGATATATTTTACTATGGAACAAACAAACTGCACCGAAGTTTAAACAAAGCTGAAAACCTGGTTGCCCTGAGTGATGACTTAACAAAAGGGAAAAAAAAAGGGATCATTCCTTATGGAACCATTACCACCATCAGTGAATCGCCCTTAAAATTCGGATTATTGTATGTTGGTTCGGATGACGGTAACATTCAAATAAGCAAGGATGGAGGCTACACCTGGACATTGGTAAATAAAGGACTCCCTGTAAATTTATGGGTAAGCCGTGTTACCGCATCGCTGCATAAGGAAGGAAGAGTGTATGCCACTTTGAATGGATACCGGTACGACAACTTTACAGCCTGGTTGTATGTTAGCGAAGATTATGGCAATACCTGGAAGCAGTTAGGTACCAGTCTTCCTTTAGAACCTTTGAACGTGGTGAAAGAAGATCCAAAAAAAGAAAATATAATTTATGTAGGCAGCGACAACGGCTTATACACCTCTTTTGATATGGGTAATAGTTTTATGAGCATGAGTAATCATTTACCACGCGTACCTATCCACGATTTGGTTATACAGGAAAGAGAGAATGAGCTGGTGGTGGGAACGCATGGGCGAAGCATATTTATCACTAAATTAGATTCGGTACATAAAGCATACGATAAAATGATAAAGAGTCAACAGATAAAGGCCGCCTTAAAAACATTTGATCCAAAGCAAATGAATGAAGGTGAATCCTTAATTGATTGCCCGCCCGCCAAAGCTCCAAAACGTAAGAAACAAATAATAATGGTAAAAAAAAATAGCCCTGATTAAAAATATATCGTATGTACCTGGAGATGATTTTGACCTGAGAACAACCTCGAAAAATTTGAGAACGGGAAAGTGACGAACGTTAAACAATTATGGTACAAACTTGTTAAATCATTTCAAGTTCTAATGATTTTATCTCATTTAAAAATCCCAAAAAGATTATGCCTATAACAATTGGACAACAAGCACCTGATTTTTCATTATTCGATAGCGACAAAAACAAAGTAAACCTGGGCGATTTTAAGGGAAAAAACGTAGTGATTCTATTCTTCCCTCTTGCTTTTACCAGTGTATGTACAGCGGAGTTGTGCAACATACGAGACAATATTTCCATCTACAATGATTTAAATGCCCAGGTTGCAGGTATTTCTGTAGATTCTTTATATGTGTTAAATAAATTCAAACAGGAACAAAACCTTAATTTTCCATTATTGAGTGATTTTAATAAGGACGCATCAAAAGCTTATGAGGCTTTGTATGAAACATTTCCAGCATTTGAGATGCATGGTGTAAGTAAAAGAGCTGCATTTGTAATTGATAAAGAAGGGATTGTCCAATACGCAGAAATCTGTGCTTCGCCTGGTGATCTTCCGGATTTTTCTGCAATTCAAAACATGTTGAATGGACTTATTTAGAATCTGTTGGTAAAATAATTTTTTAAAAATCACATAAAAACTACATTCAACCGTTAACTATTTGATTACAGCATTTTTAAAATAATTTGACTACTTTTACTTTTCTGAAAAAGCTTATAACAATACTAATTTTATTATTTGGAATAACTTTTACATCTTTTGCTCAAAATAAACCTGGTATATCTGACGAGGTTTCAGCAAAAATCATCAAGTTTTTCCCAAATCCCGCTACCTCTAATATAAATTTTGAGTTGAGACAGGGGTATGATAAGTTCTATACACTCCAGGTATTTAATTTCATGGGCAAAAAGGTATACGAACTAAGTCCATCAAGCCAACGTGTCAACCTTTCTCTTGATGGGTTTTACCGTGGTGTTTACATCTTTCAATTACGGGATAAATCTGGTAAAATTATCGATTCCGGAAGATTCCAGGTGATTAAGTAAATTACCATCGTCCTGAAATTCCATTTTTTTCTAAATGCCATTGAAGTCTTACACATAGTTTTCATTTCCCAATATACGCATGCCCGCCCGATCATCGGGTTAGCTTTTTTGTACAATAAAAATGAGTAGCTGTCTTCTACAAGACTTGCACAATTAAAAATTTCAAATAGTGCGTATTTTCCTGGTCTCTGATGATGGGGTGGTCAGCAGATTGGGAATTGAATACAACCTGGCGTATCTTCCTTTTTGCATCTTTGGCTGCCATAGCAATTATGTCTAAGAACAATTCAGGTTTTACCAGGTTGGTGCAACTGGAGGTAACTAAAAAACCACCGGGCTTTACCAATTTAATACCCCTCAAATTAATTTCCTTGTAACCTGCCACGGCCTTATCAATACTGCTCCTGCTTTTTGTAAACGAGGGCGGATCAAGCATCACAACGTCCCATTGTTTACCTTCCTTAGTCCATTCTTTTAATACATCAAATGCGTTAACACATTCAAACCGGCAGATATTTTGAACGTTATTTAGCGCAGCATTTTTATTGCACATATCAATTGCACTTTGCGATATATCGAGCCCCAACACAGATTTGGCACCATACATAGCAGCGCTTATTTCAAATGAGCCGGTATAACAAAACGCACCCAATACATCCGCTCCTTTCACAATATGTTGTATCATTTTGCGGTTATCCTGCTGATCCAAAAAAAAGCCCGTCTTTTGACCGTTTGCAATATCAACGTTGAATTTGATTCCGTTTTCATTGATGATAATATTAGTATCAAATTCGGCAGACAGAAAGCCTTTGTATTGATCCATCCCTTCCAATTCTCTAACCGGCACGTCATTTCGTTCGTAAATGCCTTTAGGAGAAAAAATTTGCTCCAATGCTTTTACAATGGAAGGCTTCCAGATATCGATGCCCAGGGCAAGTGTTTGAATTACGAAGTAGTCATTAAATTTATCAATGATCAATTGGGGGATATCATCCGCTTCCCCAAAAATTAGCCTGCAGTTTTCCTTATACCCTAATTTTTGACGATAGGCCCAGGCCTGCAGAATACTGTTATAAAAAAACTGATCATTGATTTCTTCATTTTTATCCCTTGTAAGCAACCTTACCATAATTTGCGATTGGGGATTCACATATCCCTTGCCTACAAATTTTTTATCGTGGGTAAACAGATTTACAATTTCCCCCGCTTTAGCTGCAGCATCAAGCGCTTTGCCCCTGTTTATTTCATTCCCAAATACCCAGGGATGACCATTTTCAATTCGGTTACTAACATTTTTATTGAGAAAAAGACTTTTCATGCCGCAAAGGTAACTATTGTGGAAAGGTGTCAGACAGTTTGAAAGTACTATTAGCTAATCACTCCTAATTATTGCCAATTTGGCTGTAAATCAAGGCTTGGCAAAATGTTTGACAATCGTACCTTTGCAAACTATTTACCCAACCTTATCCGCTACCAATAGCGAGGTAAACGTTTTAATATTTTAAATTATGGAAGAGAAAACGAAATTTAATGTTGAAGATCAGGATATGACAGAAGAAATGAAAGAGTTCACAGAAATGAATATCAACTCTGATGCAGATATTCCCGGTAATACCCATTTGAGCAATCCTGATTCCGAAAATGTAGTGGAAAAATTTCAGGCAGAATTGGATGAACAAAAAGACAAGTATATTCGTTTGTTCGCAGAGTTTGATAACTTCAAAAGAAGAAATGCCAAAGAAAGGATTGAACTAATTCAAACTGCAGGTAAAGAAGTGATTACCGCTTTATTGGATGTAATGGATGATTGTGACCGTGCAGAAAAACAAATTCAATCAAGTGATGACTTGCAGCAGATTAAAGAAGGTATTAATCTTGTGTTTGGTAAATTAAGAAATACACTTCAGTCGAAAGGATTGAAGGCAATGGACAGTATCAACACAGATTTCGATGTTGAAAAACATGAAGCCATCACTGAAATCCCTGCTCCCACTCCCAATTTAGTTGATAAGGTAGTAGATGAAGTTCAAAAAGGTTATTATTTGAATGATAAAATCATACGCTTTGCAAAAGTGGTGGTAGGCAAATAAGAAATAATTAATAAATGGCTAATGTGCTAATTTGCTATTTGAAATCGCATATTAGCACATTAACATATTAGCACTGTAGCATTATGAAGAGAGATTTTTATGAAATATTAGGTGTGGCAAAATCTGCATCGCAGGATGAGATAAAGAAGGCATACCGCAAAGTAGCTATGCAGTATCACCCGGATCGTAACCCGGGCGACAAGCCTTCAGAAGAAAAGTTTAAAGAAGCAGCAGAAGCTTACGAAATATTGAGTGACACAGATAAAAGAGCCCAATACGATCGCTTTGGGCATAATGCATTTAGCCAGGGCCGGGGCGGTGGTGGTAGTGGCGGTGGCTTTAGTGGTGGCGGAATGAATATGGATGATATTTTCAGCCAATTTGGCGATATTTTCGGAGAAGAAAGTCCTTTTGGAAGTTTCTTTGGTAGTGGTGGAAGAAGATCGTCAGGAGGGCGTAGCCGCGGTGTAAGAGGTAGCAATCTTCGTATTAAGATAAAGCTCAATTACGAAGAGATGGCCAAAGGCGCCTCTAAAACAGTAAAAGTTAAAAAGCACGTAACCTGTACTACCTGCACTGGTAGTGGAGCCAAAGATAAAAACAGTGTGCAAACATGCGGTACTTGCGGTGGAAGCGGCCAGGTAAGAAGAGTTCAGAATACCTTTTTAGGTCAGATGCAAACCGTAACAACCTGCCCTACCTGTAATGGTGAAGGTAGTACCATTGCCAATAAATGTTCGGCTTGTAAGGGAGAAGGTCGTGTATATGGAGAAGAGACCGTTACTATTGAAATACCAGCCGGCGTACAGGAGGGGATGCAGCTTAGCATGAACGGAAAGGGTAATGCGGGAGAAAGAGGTGGTTCCAATGGTGATCTGATTGTTTTAATTGAAGAAGAAGCGCACGCTGAATTACATAGGGATGGGCTCAACGTGGCTTTTGATCTGCACTTGTCATTCCCGGAAGCGGTATTTGGTACCAATGTAGAAGTGCCAACAATTGATGGCAAAGCAAAAATAAAAATACCACCCGGTACTCAAAGTGGAAAAATTTTCAGGCTTAAGGGTAAGGGCTTTCCTGCGGTTAACAGTTATGAAAAAGGTGATCAGTTAATTCATGTAAATATCTGGACGCCGCAACATGTAAACTCAGAGGAAAAATCAATGTTGGAAAAAATGCAGGAGAGCATCAACTTTCAACCAAAACCAGAAAAAGGAGATAAATCATTTTTCGATAAGGTGAGGGAAATGTTTACATAATTCGTCTTCTGTTTTTTTTCTTTTTGGGGTACAATTTTTTGGCTATTACTACCAGCTTAATAAATTCTGCTTGCAGGTAATCGATGGAGTTATAGGATTTTAAGGCAATCGATTCAATATCGTTCCATGTGACATTACGCATGTATTTTGATTCCCTCAGTTTCATTCCAAACATTGCTATCGAGGCCGCTAACTGGTAATCTTTATCAATCAAATTAAACGCTACATAATTATTGATACAATCGTATTTTAATTCTTTGTGTACCTTATTATCATTCAATACATAATTGAGGGAAACCCGGCCAAGGGGATCATCCGCATTTACAGGTAAGTTTATATTAGCAGTATCCTGTGGTTGTATCTCAAAAATAGCCATTACACTATTACCACTGCCTACTTCTCCTCCCTCGAGGTCGCCCGTAGTATCTGAAACAGCATCCCGTTTATTATCAAATCCAATTAACCTGTATTGCTTTATTATTTTCGGGTCAAAATGCATGTTTAAAAAAACATCATCGGCTACTGCATAAAAAGTTTGAGTAACTTCTTTTACCAGCACCTTTTCGGCTTCCCTGATATCATCCAGGTAAGCGTAATTTCCATTGCCTCTTTTTGCAAGGGTTTCCAGTTTTGAATCTTTAAAGTTGCCCATCCCAACACCCAGGCAGGTTAGGTAAACTCCCGTTAGCCGCTCCCGTGTGATTAATTCTTCCAGGGCCTTTTCGGTAGTTTCCCCTACGTTAAAATCTCCGTCTGTGGCCAATATCACCCGGTTGTTTCCTCCTTTAATAAAAGTACGTTCGGCCAAATTATATGCCATCCGGATCGCAGATTCTCCAGGTGTATCACCAGAAGCCGTTAATTCCTCTATTGATTGAATAATTTTTTGCTTTTCATTACCGGCAGTAGGTTGTAACCAAACGGCCACCGTACCGCCATAAATAACAATGGATACTGTATCAATCGGTCTTAAGTTCTTTACCAACATTTGAAAAGCTGCCTTCACCAATGGCAACCGGTTTGGCATATCCATACTACCGGATGCATCAATTAAAAAAACCAGGTTACAGGGTGGCACATTTTGCAGATCCAGTTTGCGGGCATTGATGTTCAAAAAAAGCAGCCTGCTCTTTTCATTCCAGGGGCAATCAGTATATTGAGATTCTAATTTAAACACTTCCTTATTTTCCGGTTCTTTATAGTGCAGGTTAAAATAATTCAATAGCTCTTCGATACGAACAGCATCAGGAGGCACGGTACTATTCATGTGAAGGAACCTGCGGATATTACTATATGATGCCTTATTTACATTAAGTGAAAAAGCCGTATTAGGAAATTTAACTGCATTGACCTCCTCATTTTCTACCAATGAAAAATAAGATTCATCACTTACAAACCAATTAAATTTGTAAGACCGGGTTTGGTCTTTTGTAATTGAAATTAAACGCTGTCGATATTTACTTGCATTTGATGATAATGCTTTCATTACAATAACCTGAAAAACATCGGCTTTTACACCAATGGTTTTTGATTCGTAACCATCTATAACAACTGTAAGTGAATCTTTTAAATTCTTTGTACTGATTCCAAATCCTCCGGAATAACCTGTATAATAAACCATGTGACTGGAATGCAGAAGTATCTTCACATTTTGCAGTGGAAGTTTTTTGTCATCCTGTATTTCGCCCCTGAGATAATATTGAGCGTGTATGGATAAGACAAAGCAAAAGGTTAAAGTATATGCAAACAGCTTTTTCAACAGGCATAAGTTACGTCAAATAAAAAATATACTATTATTATCTCCCCATACCATTCAATCACTACTCTTCTATTAACTGGTAAATCTCAGCAAGATTTCTACCTAATCCATCAAAGTCGAGTCCAAAACCCAATAGGAATTTATTGGGAACATTAAACCCTAAATAATCAATCGTTATAGGATGTTCAAGTGCATCAGGCTTATGTAATAAAGCAGCAATTTTTAAAGAGGCGGGCTGCTGATTATATAATTGAGGTAAAAATTTATTGAGCGTTTTGCCTGTGTCTACAATATCCTCTATAATTACTACATGGCGGTTCACCAATGGTTCATCAAGACCAATGGACGTTATTACATTTCCGGTTGACCTTGTGCCCTTATAAGATGCCAGCTTAATAAAACATATTTCGGCTTCAATATTAATTTCCTTAAAGAGGTCGGACGCAAACATAAATGACCCATTTAAAATAGCGATGAAAAGTGGCCGCTTGCCGGCATAATCAATGTTTATCCGGGCGGCTAATGATGTTATACGTTCATGAATTTCGGTTGCATTTATATACGGCTGAAATTTTTTATCATTTACCTGGATGACTGACATAAATAGTTTGTTTATTCGTATTTGATCAATATGAAGTTTTTGAGTTAGTTAAACAGGGTAATATTAAAACACTAATAACCAGCTTTACGCTCAATCAACTTATACTAAAATCCAATCGGTTAAAACATTTAATAAGTGAAGAAATAAAAACCAGCATAAAACGATTTTTCCCTGCTTTTGTTATGGAAACATCTTTAATTTATTTACCTACGATCAATTGCTGGCCTACTTTTAAATTATCTGAAGTAAGATTATTCCATTCCTTTAATTGCTGAACTGTTACACTATATTTTTTTGCAACTGAATATAAACCTTCTTTTGGCTGCACCTGGTAGAAGATCGCTTTAGCTGCATTAACATTATTATCAGTCAATTTTGCCTGGAAAGATTCAGCAATGGGTTTTAAAAACAACTTTGTTCCGGGACGAACATCGCCATCCTCATTCAACTGGTTATACTCTAGTAAGCTTTCTAAAAGGATGCCATTTCTTTGAGCAACATCATATAAGGTTTCCCTTTTTTGAACTATAATAAAATCCTTCTCCCCATTTTTAGATTTCTTCTGTAAAAAGATTAACTGGTCTTCTTCCAATATCCCATCTTCCTCCAGTTCGTTTAAGTCTAATAGCTTATGCAAACTTATATTGTGCCGGGTGGCAATCGCAAGAAGCGACGTACCTTTTTGGGCATCTAAACATTTGCTACCATTAATAATTTTTATCTGATCCGTCCTGCCACTTGTTTGAACACCGGATTGTACATTATTATTTTCGCTGTTAACGGTTGCATTTTCTTTATTAACGGGTTGCGGATCATTTTTAATTGTTTGATCCTTTTCAAAAACAACCGGATCATCCTTGTACTTACCGGATTCAAATTTTGGAACTTCGGTTGCACCGGCAATTGAATATTGCTGTAGATTATACAGCTCAATATGCCTGATTAATATATTGGGATATTTTGGGTTAGTAGCATACCCGGCTCTTTTTAAACCATGTGCCCATCCTTTGTAGTCCGTAGCATTCAGTCCAAATAAAAAAGAATAACGTTCACCCCCACGTAAAAAATTGCTATGATCCCTGTAAGAATCTTCGGCAGTTTTATACGTTCTGAAACACTCTCCCGGCGCATCATCATCATGACTTACACCACCGGCAGTCCAGGTGCTTTTACATTTAATACCAAAATGATTATTTGATTTCTTAACCAACACGCTGTTGCCGTTTTCTGTTTCCAATATTCCCTGGGCCAATGTAATGGCTGCCGGAACGCCCATACGCTTCATCTCCCGGATAGCGATGTCTTTATAAAGTTCAATATATTGTTCGGGAGTGATGGTTTGGGCCCTTGTAAACAGTACAATAAAGCAGGAAATGAAAATAAGTTGAAATGTTTTTTTTATCATGTCTTTAGAAATGATTGATAGTATAATGGATGAAAATATATTTAAAAGGGCTTTGTGTTTGATATAAGAAATAAAAATCTACAATTTTCTAATAATCAACAAACCATCCCGCATTGTTAATAATACCTGCTCCACCCTGGGGTCACTTTTTACATGCAAATTAAATGCATGAATAGCAGTTGCATTTTTTCCACTGATATTGTTCTCCAGCACCTGCCCATGAAAAAATACATTATCCGCGATTATAAGACCGTTCTGTTTAACAGATGGCAAAATTAACTCGTAATAATCAATATACCCGGGTTTGTCTGCATCTATAAAAACAATATCCCATTCTTCTTTTAATAACGGTATTATGTCTTTTGCATTGCCTGTATGTAAGATTATCCTTTCCTTATTATCGGATTGCTGAAAATAACGGTAGGCAGTATTTGCATCGTCTTCCCTCAATTCAATCGTATGAAGTTTACCTCCACTTTTTAATCCCGTTGCAAGGCATAATGCGCTATAGCCCGTAAAGGTACCAATTTCTAAAATTCTTTCAGGTTGTAATAAGGAACTTATAATTGTTAAAAATCTACCCTGCACATGCCCACTCAGCATGTGTGCATGTGGGTGAGCAGAGATGGTAGAGGCGGATACCTTTGCTATCAACTCATCTTCCGGCGTAGTAAAAGTATCCGCGTATGATTCGGCCAACTTATTGATGAGTTCCATATTGCAAAATTATACCCTTACTTCCAATGCTGCAGGTTTTGAAATGGCCCATAAACCAATGAATGTAATGAGGCCGTTGATTATTAACAATTCTATACCAATCTGGTAACCGTTAAACCAGGTTTTGGCGTTCATGCTGATAATGTAAGATAGTACCGGTGCTACCAGGCATACGAATGTTACCATCAATGTATTGGGCAATTGCTTTTTTGTAAAAATGCCAAATGCAAATAAGCCAAGTAAAGGGCCGTAGGTGTAGCCGGCAAGATCCAATATCTTATCAATAATACTATTATCGTTTAATACTTTAAAAACCATGATACAAAGTAAAAATATGATGGTAAATGAGAGATGGACCATTAACCGTAATCGCTTTTTCTGCTTTTCATCAAGGTCTGATCTTTCCTTTAACCCAATAATATCAATACAGAAAGAAGAAGTTAATGCCGTTAAAGCACCATCGGCGCTGGGAAATAACGCAGAAATGAGTGCAATAATAAACATGATACCAACCGCAGGGGGAAAATAATTTAGGATAATAGATGGAAAGGCTTTGTCTCCAATTACATTGGTATTATTTAAAATAAAATGTTTTACTGTTTTTCCGTCTACCACCACATCCTGGTAAACAGCTCCATTTGCATTTCCAAATAAATAAAGCAAGCCCCCCAATAACAGGAACAAAAACAATACAGATACCAAAATGATGGCCAGGGTAATTACATTTTTTTGTGAATCGCCCAACCGCTTTACACTAATATTTTTTTGCATCATTTCCTGGTCGAGACCGGTCATTGCGATGGTTATAAACGCACCTCCAATTATTTGCTTTACAAAAAAGCCCTTGCTGTTTACATCCGTATTAAAAATATTGAGGTAGCCTTTTGAATCTAATTGCGTTAATGCTTCGCCGGTAGACAAGTGAAGGCTATTCAGTATATATACAATGCAAATGATAAGGCCCGAAATCATCAGGGTTGTTTGTAGTGTATCCGTATAAACGATCGTTTTTACACCTCCCTCAAAAGTATATAACAGTATCATCAATAAAATTACCGCTGCAGTTACCACAAAGGGCACTCCCAGTTTATCCAATATAAAAAACTGGATCACATTAATTACCAGGTATAACCTTGCAGTAGCGCCAACTGTACGGCTAATAATAAAAAACAACGCCCCTGTTTTGTATGCAATTTGTCCAAACCGTTGAAGCAGGTAATTATAAATAGAAGTAAGATTAAGGCGATAGTACAATGGTAAAAGCACAAAGGCAATGACAGCGTAGCCAATTAAATAGCCGATGGCCACCTGCATATAAGCAAAGCCCTTAAAGCCATTGTCGGCTATATCCCCCACACCGCCGGGCACACTTACAAAAGTAACTCCACTCAGTGATGTACCAATCATGCCAAATGCCACCAGCATCCAGTTACTGTTGCGGTTGCCAATAAAAAAAGACTCGTTGTTTGAATTGCGGCTGGTAAAATAGGCTACTAATAACAGCAATACGAAATAGCCTATAACGAAAGAAAATAAAATAACTGGTGACATGCAACGATAGGTTTAAATAAAATATAGATGAAAATATAAAAAATCTTTGTGTCTTTGCTTATAAATTATTTGTAAAGATATATGGAGTTTAAATCGATCGCTGTTTTTTGTGGGAGTAAACCAGGCAACAACCAATTGTATGTAAAGCAGGCCGCAACTTTAGGCTGCCTGTTGGCAGAACGAAATATCGTATTAATTTATGGCGGAGGCAACAAAGGAATAATGGGTGCGGTGGCCAATGCGGTATTGGAAAAGAAGGGACAGGTAATAGGAATTATACCCCAATTATTACTAGGCTGGGAACAGCAACACGAAGGCATTTCAGAACTGATTGTAGTGGAGAATATGCATATCCGCAAGCGAATAATGTATGAAAAGTGCGACGCAGCCATCATACTCCCCGGAGGCTTTGGTACCCTGGATGAATTATTTGAAATACTTACCTGGAACCAGTTAAGTATACATGACAAACCCATCTATATATTGAATACAGACGGGTTTTATAATTCCTTATTTGAACACATGAAAAAAATGATAGCAGAAAATTTTCTTTATAGCAGTCTTGAGGAGGCGTTCACTATTGTATCTGATCCGGCTGAAATTTTCATAATAACCTAATCCCTTCTTCCGTTACCTTGAAACAATGCTATGTTAAAACCTGCATTAACAATGGGGATTGTTCGTTGCATATTATCAACATAAGGTGAATATGCATTCTTTAACACGTCAAACGAAAGAGACATATAATAATATGATTTATTATACGCTTCCCTTCCTGAGGCATACCCAATCCCTAACAATAGGCTATTTACACCAGTTTTGAATTTGTCACGGCTATATCCGCTATTAGGTGCGGCAATATACTTTTGTGTTAAAAAATTATGTTCGTATTGAGCCTGGGCAAATAAAAACTTTACTGGAAATATCCTTACAAAAGTTCCCGGTCCAAGTACTGTTTGCCGAAGTTTATCGCCAGGTATATAAGTATCACGTTGAGACACATAATTAAAATTCAAACTTACTGCTACGTCCATCCAGTTAGTGAGATTGTACCCGAAATATGGGCTAACTCCCAACGCTGTTGTTCCATTAAAGAAGGAAACATTCACATTGCCGCCGGTAAATAAATTTTCCTTTTTAAATCCCCCTGACTTTGCTTCGTCTTCATCCTGTGCATGGGAACTCAAGGAAAGTGGAAATAGTAACACTGCCAGCATTATTTTTCTCATAGTATTTATTTATTGATTCCGGAATTTTGTCAATTTAAAGTTATGTCTTCTGCTCATTAAAAATATATAAGTGCTTCTAATTTATTTGTAAAAATCGTATAAAATGATCAGTTATTAAAATGCCTTGGCAAGCCTGCACAATACAAAATGTTAAATTTTAAGATGCCACTATAAATAATAAAAAGACATATTTATATTTGATACGAAATTATTCGTAAATAACCAGCCAAACAACTTAGCCATGAATCAGATATTTCACCAAAACAAAAAACTTATTGCGATAGCTGGCGCCTGCCTTATCATAAGTGTAATTGCCATGTCATTTCAAAATACACCTTTTGGCCCAATAGATAAACTAGATACTCTTTCAGAAATACAAGATACAATACCTGAAAAAGTAAATAGTAATGAAGATAAAATGACTATGAAAGATTTTGATCAGTTAATGCTGAATATGGACAAAGAGATGTTTAAAGTGCAGAAGGACCTTTCTAAAATTGATTTTGATAAAATGCATAAAGATATTACTGCCTCACTTGATAAGGTAGATTTTGACAAAATAAAATGGGACATTGATAAGGCAATGAAACAAATTGACATTGCCAAAATAGAGCAGGGTGTAAAATCTGCTTTAAAAGAAATAGACTGGAATAAAATAAATAATGACGTAAAAATTTCATTACAGGAAGCAAAAAAAGAAATTGAAAAAATAAACATGGTTGAGATAAAAAGAGAAATGGAGAAGGCAAAGCTTGAAATTGAAAAAGGTAAAGATGAAATAAAAAAGATTAATGTGGATGAAATAATGAAAAGTGTGAATGCAGGAATCGCTAAAGCGAAAGAAGAATTACAGTTAACAAAAAAAATGTTTGCTGAAATGGAGAAAGAAGGATTGATCAATCAAAAAGAAGGATTTTTTATAGAGTTAAAAGACAAAACGCTGTTCATAAATGGCAAAAAACAGAGCGAGGCTACCAGGGAAAAATACAAACCCTATATCAAAGGAGATACATTTAAAATCAGTATCAGCAAGGAATAAGCCGAACCTCTATGTACCGTTATCAGCATAACAAAAACATAATTTTTTAGAGGCCATACTGGCATAACCAACTTGTTCCAAAATAGAAACCTCCAAAAAAATATCCATTGATGTTGAGAAAAATGAAAAATAAATAACGTTGATAATAAAAGGAGCGTTTAAAAACGCCCCTTTTATTATCAGAATTTAGGACAAAAGACCTGGCGGCTTGCGCTGCTGCTTTCACCGTAAAATCCCTTCTTTATAATACTCAATTCATTTGCTCCCTTGAAGTTATTAAAATTCCGAAGTGAAGATACAGTAGCATCATAACTAAAAGTAAAGCGGATATTTTTTATTTCAAATCCGAGCATCGGTATCACAGCATCGCCTGCACGATAGTAAAGTCCGGCTATTAACTGTTTGTCTCCACCTTCGCCGGATAAATTATAGTTTGCATTTAAACCCAAAACCAACTCGCTGGATTTTGCCTGGTTGGTATAATAAATATTCGGATTGATGATTACCCGGTCGTTTACTTTTAATAATGCATTTATAAAACCAATATGCCGCATTGGTATCCTGCTGCTATCTGGTGATCCGCTAAAGAAAGTTTCTTGGGGGCCATTCACATGATGAATGGAATATCCTCCATTTAAATAAAAATCTTCTGTTGGAAAGTAAGCATAATTTAATCCTGCCTGCATATCAACATAGCTAACGCTATTTGAGTTAAGAACCACAGAAGATGGCAAATCATTGTCAAAAAATTTACCATCAAATTGGTCAGGGAAACTTAATTTGGTAACGTCAATCCGCTTATTAGCCCACCCTATATTAAAGCCTGCACTTAATAAGCTACTGTTACCCAATTGCTGGTGATAAGCCAGCGATCCATAAATCTTTGTTGACCTCAATCCCCCACTACCTGCTACATCACTCAAAATTACGCCCCCCAGACCCAGCCACCCATTCTCAATGCGGTTTCGTAACAATTGGGCATCTCCAAAAATACTGATTGTGTTATAGGGAGCAGCAAGAATGGAGGAATATTGATTACGGTAGTGGGCACCTATCCGGTAATCAGCATCTGGTATAAAACCAGTATTGGCTGGATTAGTAGTCAGAGGAGAATTAAAAAATTGCGAAAAATGAAGATCCTGGGCATGCACTACTGCGGCTGCATTTAAACCAGCTACTACAAGGAATAATATTTTATAATTGATCTTCATTTTACTATTACACTATAGGAATTTATGTTTTCAAACGGTTCTGTTCTATCGAAGCAAGGAAATATCTCCCGTTTTCCGAACTTTTTTTCCGTCTGTGAATTCTACATCCAACGAATAGGTGTATACATCCATCGGCTGCAGCGCCCCTTTAAAAATTCCATCCCAGCCCGATGCCTTGCTGGTGCTGGAAAACACCATCTGCCCCCACCGGTTATAGATTTTCCAGATCATTTTTCCGATACCAAATCCCCTTACACTCACAACCCCGTTTGAGCCAAATTTTCCAGGAGTAAAAGCATTGGGCACATCCAATAAAGGGAGTATTAAAGCGGGAACATCCAGACAAAAAGTGTCAGGGCACCCGGCTGCATTAATTGCTACCAGGCAGGTTTTGTAAGTACCGGTAGCATTATACTGGTGACTTGGATTGAAGAGCGTAGATGATTGACCGTCACCAAAATTCCAGATGTAGCTTACCGCACCGGTTGAAAAATTACTAAAGTTTGCCGGTTTGTTTTGTTCTGCCGGCCGGGGTGAAAAATTGAAGCCTGCCGATGGTATTGAAAAAACAGTAATTGAATAGGTATAGATATCTATGCGGTTACAGGTGGTAGTATCAATTGCAGTTAACTTTACCAGGTAGGTACCTGTATTTCCATACAGATGAGACGGACTAATATCAGTTGAGACCGGACTACCGTCCCCAAAATCCCATTGAAATTCAAGGCCACCCAAAGAGGTATTATTGAATTTAGCATTGTAAGGAACACAGCCTTTGTCCGGCGTAACAAACCGGGCCTGAACATTTACAGCCAATCGTACCGTCTTTTTTACGCTATCCGGCGCATTACAAAATGTGGAATCATCTACTACTAACTTTACAATATAGGTACCAGGCGATGCATAAGTATGCGTAGTGGCACCAAATCCTGCCCGTTGCGGGGTAGTATTATCGCCATAGTCCCATAGAAATGAAATGGGTGAATAATTGGGCAATACTGCGATAGTTGTATTTTGAAACTGAAAAGTAAGACTTTGGCATCCACCTATCTTTGTAGGTATAAAATTGGGAACAACCACGTTGTTGCCAACCCTGACACGTGTATACGCGGTATCGGAAATATTGCAGGTAGCAGAGTCAATAGATACAAGCCTCACCCGGAATGTACCTACTGAAGTATAGGTATGATTAATCGTATTGGAAGTTTGTGTAACCTCAGGTGAATTATCACCGAAATTCCAAATGTATGTTTTGCCCTTTGCCAAAGTATCTGTCAAAATTACCGTAAGCGGAACGCAGCCTATCGTATCGATTATACCATTAACGGTTGCTTTTACACTTGCCCCGATACCCCCGAAATTCATTTCTATTTTAACTGCAGCTTCGTTACAATTATTCGACCCGTTTCTGGAGGCCCATACGCCAGGTGTAGTAGGGAACACAACAGAAGAGTTAGTTCTGCCGCCACAGTTGGCGCAAATAGCTTCATAAATGATCCCATTGGCATCAAACCGACTGGTGCCACCATCCACATGATCATCAAAACCACCCCGTTGACCATAAAAACTACCAAATAATTGCCTCACCGCATTCTTTTCCAATACGAAAAAATAAAAATCATTCCCGTCTGTTGACGATTGAATGGCATCAGCAGTTACCGGTAACCCATTTGTACCGGCATTGGGATAGCCTCTGTCGTGATTGAATTTTCCTCCCCACCCTGACACATAAACATTTTGGCACCGATCCACTAAAAATGCGGTTATGGAAATATTTGGAATCGGGGAATTGGTACCGAAAACAGTTGAATAAATATAGGCGGAAAGATCAGGCTGCATTTTGCTGATAAACTGCTTACCGCCCCCATTACTAAAAGCGGCGTTAATAACGGGCCAGCTACCGGATGTAGTACCGGTAACATAAGGGAAACCAAATTTATCAAACTGGATTCCGTACACCAGATCATTTCCAACAGTTCCCAGGTAGGTAGTTTTTATGATAGCAGATCCATCGGGACTAATCTGTGTTACAAAACCGTCCACTTCACCACCCTGGTAAGCAGCACCAATAGTACCAGTTTTGCTGCCGGGCAAATCTGTACTGCTTGTACCGCCTGCTATGTACAAATTACCGGTAAGCGGATTGATAGATGAAACAAAACATGCATCGCTTCCCACACCACCAAAATAAGTGCTGAATATCCTTGCAGAAAGATTTGCGTTAAATTTTAGTATTACCCCGTCCTGTTTACCGCCACCAAATACAGGCTGTATTGCCGAGCCCGCTGCAGGAAAATTATTTGATTGGGTACAGGACACTACAAAAACATTGTTGGCTCCATCCAATATCACTTCACTTCTTGCATCATCACCATAGTTTCGCCTGGTAGTTTCTGCACCATCCGGTGCATCAAATTTCTTTCGGATATTTACGCCGTCATCACTACTGCCACCAATTGCAACAGAACCTATCAACCCATTACCATTTGCATTCAATTTGGTAATCACTATATCATAACCTATGGCACCGGCAGGGCCTATTCTCGGGATGAGTAAGGGGTAATTTTTGGTGGCATCCGAATTGGACAGGGAGTTGGAACGTCCAGCTATTACCAGGTTTCCGGCTGCATCACAAATCATGCTATGTGGTTGTTCGTTGCCGCTTCCACCCAGATAAGTAGCATATACTCTATTCGTACCATCGGGTGAAAATTTAATAATAGCAATATCATAAGGGCCATTTGAATCTTCATCTACTCCGCCATTAAAAGTTTGATCAAAAGCACCCACCGATGCAGGATAGCCGCTTCCGAAAGAAATGCCCCCGGCAAAAAAGCTTCCGTCAGGTCCCGGGGTTGCGGTATATCCCCAATTATCTGTTGAGCTGCCTGTAAATGTGGCGAAAATCAATGTGGGATCAATAACAATCGTTTCGTTGGGCCGATAGTTTTTTACTTTAAACCTTACCACATTTTCTGTCACATCATACTTACAATCCAATAGCCGCCTGGCTCCATTTTGCAACTGGTAAGTATAGGGGTATAGTTCTTTCACATCACCCACTGATGTGCCAATTACCAGTTCCCTATTTTTAACCTCCAGCTTATTTACCCCTTCATACTTTAATGCAATGTCGCTGACCCTGCCTCCGGGCCGTATAATGATATCATACTTTAATGTTCCGGCATCGGTGTAGTATCTTACATCAATATTCGGATACATATTCTGGTAGGTAACTGCCTGGAATATTTTGCAATCGCCCTTCCATTTAGACGGATCGCTCCCCAAAAAATAATTATTGTAAGTAGGTAAAGCTTTGTCGGGTACTATTACTGCACCCATAACCGCATTTATAAACGTAACCCGGTATGCATGAGATCGAAGTGTGAAATTGTTGTTTATTGGAACGGCTTTCTTAGCAGTAACAGGTGCTGCATCAGTAGAAGCAGGTAAATGACCATGCGTTAAATCAGCCAATTTTTCAAGGTCTTGAATATTATGCTGTAACACAGTAAATCCTTTTTGCTCTATAAAAAAAGCACCGGTTGGTATATCCGCTTTAAAATTAACCCTGCTATCCCATTGCCCCTTGTTTTCAATAAACTGTAATTGGGCCAACGTTGGTATTGTTAAACCAAAAATTAGCACCAAATTGAAAAGGCAAGCCAAGAAAACATTTTCTACTTTCAAGGAAGATATTTTTTACAATTTACTAAATCATAACGAATAAAACTATGATAAAGTTTGCTTAAAAAATGATAAAAAAAATATAGATTGAATTGTTTATTTGAAGTTTTAAAATAAATCAAAAAAATACTCCGGCACTGAAACGCCATAAACAGCCATAAGAATAATTAAAAAAAACAGATATGAAAATCGACAGGAATAAAATGAAAAGCATAGGGTTGAGAAAGGAAATGTTGGAACTACAGTAGCTGAAAATGTTCGATTAGTGAATCCTTCGGGATGAAAAATAACTGCTAACTTTTTTATACACTTTAAAAGAAAACGGCATCTTGTATTTGTATAAAAACTCCAACATTAAATAATTAAAAACAAAATCATCGGGTCATTAAAATCCTGACTTACTTCGGTGAAAAGCAAATATCCGATTATAAAAAATCGCCCTGCCAATATTTAATGAATGTTTTCAATTAAAATTTCGGGCAAAAAACCTGGCGGCTTGTACTGTTACGATCACCATAAAATCCTTTTTTGATGATGTTAAACTCATTTGCACCCTGGAAGTTATTATAATTGCGAAGTGCAGATGTAGTTGCATCATAACTAAAAGTAAAACGAATATTCTTAATTTCAAAACCAACCATCGGTATTACGGCATCGCCTGCACGATAATAAATTCCGGCTATCAATTGTTTGTCGCCCCCTTCGCCGGATAAATTATAGTTCGCATTTAGTCCCATTACAAACTCACTTGATTTTGCCTGGTTGGTATAATAAATATTGGGGTTAATGATTACCCTGTCATTCAATTTTAATAGCGCATTTACAAATCCAATGTGTCGCATGGGTATGGTACTGCTGTCAGGTGCACCGCTAAAAAATGTTTCCTGCGGACGGTTTACATGATGAATAGAATAACCGCCATTAATGTAAATATCCTCAGTAGGGAAATAAGCATAATTCAACCCAACCTGCATATCAAAATAACTTATGCTATTGGCATTTAGCACCACTGAAGATGGTAAATCGCCGTCAAAAAATTTCCCATCAAACTGATCGGGAAAATTAAGTTTAGTAACATCGATTCTTTTATTGGCCCAGCCTACATTAAAACCGGCACTTAGGAGGCTGCTATTTCCCAACTGCTGGTGGTAAGCCAGCGACCCATAAATTTTTGTAGATCGCAATCCACCGCTACCTGCTACATCACTTAAAATTACCCCGCCCAATCCTAACCATCCATTCTCAATTTTATCGCGTAGTAACTGGGCATCTCCAAAAACACTAATGGTTTTATATGGTGATGATAATATAGATGAATATTGATTGCGGTAGTGGGCACCAATTCTATAATCCGCATCAGGAATGAAACCTGTATTGGCTGGATTAGTCGTTAGCGGAGAATTAAAGAATTGTGAAAAATGCAAATCCTGGGCATGCAGTAACAATGATGCATGCAGGCTAAATACCAGCAGGTATAATATTTTTTTATTTGTATTCATTTTGCAATTTCTTTTTATCAAACAAAAATAATTTGTTGCTAAAAGCTAACGGAGTAAAGAAATATCCCCGGTTTTTTGATACTTTTTCCCATCCGTAAATTCTATATCAAGTGAATAAGTATATACATCCATGGGCTGTATCGCACCTTTAAATGTTCCATCCCAACCCGATGCCTGGCTATTGCTGGAAAACATCATTTGCCCCCATCGGTTATATATTTTCCAGGCTATTTTCGCAATTCCAAAGCCCCTTACTTTTACCACACTGTTTACACCAAATTTTCCAGGTGTAAAGGCATTGGGCACATCTACCAATGGAACTACCAGTGCTGATACCGGCAGGCAGAAAGTATCCCGGCAGCCTGCATCATTAATTGCAACTACACAGGCATTGAAAGTACCGGTAGCATTATATTGATGAATTGGATTGGCAAGGGTAGAAGTTTGATTATCACCAAAATCCCATTCGTAACTAACTGCCCCGGCCGAAAAATTATTAAAATTGGTTGGTTTGTTTTCTTCCCCGGGATTGGGCGAAAAGCTAAATCCTGCAGTGGGTTTTGGTATAACATTGATAGTGAAAGTATAGGTATCCATTCGATTGCAGGTGGTAGTATCGGTGGCAGTGAGTGTAATCACATAAGTACCCGTGTTACCATAAACATGAGCTGGGTTTACATCAGTAGAAGTTGTTCCATCCCCAAAATCCCACAGAAAATCAAGCCCTCCTAAAGAAGTGTTTTTAAACTGGGCATTATAAGGTGCACAACCAACGTTGGGTGTTTCGAACCTGGCTTGTACATTTACCGCAAGCCGTACTGTTTTTTTAACACTATCCGGCGCATTGCAAAATGTAGTATCGTCTACCAGTAATTTTACAAGGTAGGTACCGGCCGCAGCATAGGTATGGGTGGTAGTACCAAAACCAGCCCGCTGTGGAGTAGTATTATCGCCATAATCCCATAAAAAAGAAGTAGGAGAATAATTGGGCAAGGCTGCCGTGGTAGTATTTTGAAACTGGAACGTAAGGCTCTGACATCCGCCAACCTTTGACGGAATAAAATTTGGCACCACGATATTATCACTAACCCTTACACTTGAATAAGCGGTATCGGATATGTTGCAGGTAGCAGAGTCGATAGAAATTAAGCGCACCTGATATCTGCCTACCGCATTATAAGTATGGTTGATCGTATTAGACGTTTGGCTGATATCGGGTGACCCATCTCCAAAGTTCCAAATATATTGCTTACCCTTAGCAAGGGTGTCTGTAAATGTAACAGTAAGTGGCACACAACCAATTGTATCAATTACCCCATTAATGGTTGTTTTAATACTGGCGTTAATACCGCCGAAATTCATTTCTATCTTAACTGCAGCCTGGTTGCACCCACTGGACAAATTTCTTGGAGCCCACACTCCCGGAGTTGTTGGAAATGCCACATTGGGTTCACCCCTTCCCGCGCAATTCGCACATATACCCTGGTAAATAATTCCATTGGCATCAAAACGGCTGGTACCTCCATCTACATGATCTGCAAAGCCCCCGTTTTGCCCGTAAAAACTTCCAAACAACTGGCTCGTTGCATCACGTTCCAGCACGAAAAAATAAAAATCATTTCCATCTGTATTAGATTGCACGGCATTGGCGGTTACAGGTAATCCTCTTGTACCAGCATTTGGATATCCAAAGTCATTGTTAAATTTGCCACCCCACCCGGATACATACACATTCTGGCAACGGTCTACCAAAAACGCCGTTATGGATATATTGGGTATTGGTGAGTTGGTTCCAAAAATGGTGGAATAAACAAAGGCTGAGAGATTTGGTTGCATTTTACTAATAAATTGCTTACTCCCTGGATTACTAAAAGTTGCATTACTTACCGGCCAGGCTCCTGTAGTTATTCCGGTAACATATGGGAAACCAAATTTATCAAACTGGATTCCGTAAACGATGTCGTTACCATCGGTACCTAAATAAGTAGTTTTTATAATTCCGGCTCCATCTGCTCTTATTTCAGTTACAAAGCCATCCACATCGCCACCCCGGTAATTGGCATTAATTACCCCGGTTTTATCTCCTGGCAAATCCGGGCTATTAGAACCTCCTGCTATATACACATTTCCAGTCAAAGGATTTATTGACAATACAAAGCAAGCGTCCGTTTCTCTGCCGCCAAAATAGGAACTGTATATTCTCCCGGAAAGATCTGTATTAAATTTCAAAATCACCCCGTCCTGCACGCCTCCAAAGCCAGCCTGTATTCCGGCACCTGCCACCGGAAAATCACTAGATTGTGTACTGGAAACAACATAAATATTATTGGCTCCGTCTAAAATTACTTCGCTTCTTGCATCATCTCCATAATTACGCCTGGTTGTTCCTGCCCCTACCGGGTTATCAAACTTTTTCCTGACATTTATTCCATCATCACTGCTGCCCCCAATAACAGTGGAACCAATTAATGCGGTACCGGGAGCATTCAATTTTGTAATTACGATGTCGTACCCGGTAGCGCCGAGAGGACCAATCTTTGGTGCAATCAGTGGGTAATTGGCAGAGTTAGACCGCCCGGCAATCACAAGGTTTCCTGCAGCATCACAGATCATACTGTGCGGCTGTTCATTTTTACTGCCTCCAATATAAGTTGCATAAATTCTGTTGGAACCATCAGGCGAAAGTTTGATAATGGCAATATCATATCCCTCCTTTCCCCCTTCATCTTCCCCTCCATTAAAAATTTGATCAAAGGCACCCGGAGAGGCCGGATATCCATTTCCGAAAGATATTCCACCGGCAAAAAAACTCCCATCCGGCCCGGGTGTTGCGGTATAGCCCCAGTTATCTGCACTGCTGCCGGTAAAGGAAGCAAATATCAACGTAGGATCTATTACAAGGGTTTCGTTCGGTGAATAATCTGTTACCTTAAAGCTTACTATATTTTCTTTCACCACATATTTACAATCTACTGTTTGTCTCATTCCGTTTTTTACCTGGTAACTATAGGGATATAATTCTTTTACTTCACCAACAGATGTGCTAATGACCAATTCTTTATTTTTTATTGCCAATTTATCTACTCCGTCGTATTGTAAAGCAATATTGTTTAAATTCCCCCCGGGATGTATAATGATATCATACTTTAAAGTACCTGCATTGGTGTAATAACGCACGTCTATATTTGGATACATATTTTTGTAAGTAACAGCCTGGTATATTTTACAGTCTCCCTTCCATTTACCTGGATCATTTCCTAAAAAATAATTGTTGTAGGAAGGCAATGCTTTATCCGGCATTGCCATGGCACCTTTACTTGCATTTAAAAAGCTTACGCGGTAAGCATGAGAGCGCAATTTGATAACCTGGTCACCAGAGACAGATTTTTTAACAGCCATTTCGGTGGTAGCAGATGAAGTGGGTGAATGGGAGTGAGCTGAAGATGCCAGCCGTTCCAGGTCTTCTGCATTACGCAATAGAACAGTAAATCCTTTTTGCTCCACAAAAAAAGCACCGGTTGGGATTTCTGCTTTAAAATTTACCCTGCTATCCCACTGTCCCTTGTTTTCAATAAACTGCAATTGGGCAAATACCGGCATACTAATACCAGCCAGAATCAGGATTGAAAAAATACCGGGATAGAATAATTTAATTAGTTTCAATGAAATGATTTAATGATTTACCAGATAACAACGATAAAGCAATTTAAAAGTTTATGTTTCATCTAAAATGCTAAAAAAAATATTTACGAAATTTTACTCCATATTGTTTTACTCTTCTGTGCCTGAAGATAATTTTTAACAGGCAAATTCTCAGCCAAATTTAAATCAGGATCAAGGTCAATAATTTCAGTAGCTAAATTCTTCGCAACTTCCAGCATTACTCTGTCCTGTACAATACTTGCAAGGTTAAAATTCAATAATCCGCTTTGTTTGGTGCCTTCAATATCGCCCGGGCCACGTATTTCAAGATCCTTTTCTGCAACCTTAAATCCATCGTTGGTGGCACACAATATTTTCAGACGTTCTCTTGCATCGTTAGAGACCTTGTTTCCTGTTAATAAAATGCAAAAACTCTTTTCACTTCCCCTGCCGACCCTTCCTCTAAGCTGGTGCAATTGAGACAGGCCAAATTTTTCGGCGCTTTCAATTACCATTACTGAGGCATTCGGTACATTCACGCCAACTTCAATTACAGTAGTGCTAACCATTATCTGAGTGTCGCCAGATACAAACCGTTGCATATTGGTTTCCTTTTGATCAGGCTTTTGCCTCCCATGCACCATACTAATCCAGAATTTAGGTTCGGGGAAAAAAGATTTTACTTCTTCAAATCCTTTCATCAGGTTTTCATAATCCAATGTGGCAGATTCTTCAATGAGTGGATACACAATGTAAACCTGGCGACCTTTAAAAATTTCGCTTCTTATAAAATCCATTACCAGTGGTCGCTTGTTTTCAAATCGGTGTATTGTTTCAATGGGTTGCCTTCCGGGAGGCAACTCATCGATTACACTGTAATCCAAGTCACCATAGGCGGTCAAAGCAAGTGTTCTTGGGATAGGGGTTGCTGTCATTACCAATACATGGGGAGGGAGAGCATTTTTCTTCCATAATTTTGCCCGCTGAGCCACCCCAAATTTGTGCTGCTCATCAATCACCGCAAACCCAAGGTTCTTAAATTGTACTTTGTCTTCTATCACAGCATGGGTGCCAATCAAAATAGTGAGTGAGCCATCTTCACAGCCTTTTAATATTTCCTTTCGCTTTTTTGAAGATGAAGAACCCGTAAGGAGATTTACAGTAACAGGCATATCTTTTAGTAACTCAGCAACACTGTTGAAATGCTGCTGTGCCAGTATTTCGGTAGGCGCCATTAATACGCTTTGAAAGCCTTGTCCGTCGGACAGGCGGGCATTTCCGGCAGCGATCAGCATACTCAGCAACGCAACAATCGTTTTACCGCTACCAACATCTCCCTGCAACAGCCGGTTCATCTGTTTACCGGTAGCAGTATCCTTCCTTATTTCCTTCAATACTCTTTTTTGGGCATTCGTTAATTGAAAAGGGAGATACTGATTATAGAAATCATTAAACAAATCACCCACTTTTTCAAATACCCAACCCTGGCTAAAACGATGCCTTGTACTACGGATCATGCCTAAACGTAATTGGGCAAAAAATAATTCTTCAAATTTCAATCTTCGTATAGCATGCGTATACATCTCTTCCGACAATGGAAAATGTATGCTGCAAAATGCATCCCATCTTGAAATAAACCGATATTGTTTACAGATTGTTTCCGGTAAATTTTCAGGAAAATCTTTTGGCGATAACAATTGCAATAAATTAAAGGATAACTTACCGATAGCTCGCCCGGTAAGCCCTCTTGACTTCAGTTTTTCAGTAGATGAATAAATGGGCTCGAGGAATTTTTTGCCACCCGCTTTTTCAGGAGTAAATATTTCAATTTCAGGATGTGACATCTGCACTTTACCCATAAAGAAACCAGGCTTTCCAAAAACGAGGTAAACCTGTCCGGATTGAAGTGTTTTTTCAACCCAACTGATACCCTGGAACCAGGTCAGCTCCATTTCACCGGTATCATCCTGAAGAAATGCTACCAGGCGTCTTGCTCTTTTTTCTCCAATTATTTCAAAGCCGGTTAATCGCCCTGCAACCTGTGCATATTCCGTTGCAGGATTAAGAGCTGATATCTTGTCCACCTTTGTTTTATCTATATGGCGAAATGGGTAGTATTCAAGTATATCTTTAAAAGTAAAAATATTAAGTTCTTTTTTCAACAGTTCTCCCCTTAAAGGCCCAACGCCTTTCAGGTACTCAACTGGATTGGCTAATATGTTATTACTGGAAGTAATGATTAAATAATTTATACAAATATATTCCCTAAGATGTAATGTTGTAAATATTACAAAATCAAACCTGCCGCCTTTGTTACGGGCAATTCTGACAATAACAAATTCTTTAGCTCACTGTTTAAAATGGAAAAAGGTTTATCAAACCCTGGTATAATATAAGGTCGGCAATTTATAAAAAAGGCTGAAATGATTTTTAACTCTGATCCGCTTTATTGCATGGTTTGCAATCATGATGGGCCCCTGTAGGATATACGGATGTTTTAAAAGGTAAATGCCCTTATATATTATTATCACATGTTGTAAAGACCTTCCTGAAGGATTTACCTTGGTACTCTTCCTGAAAATTTTTGTGGCCTTTTGGGATTTCTATTACCGCCACCTTCGGACCGGTATGTCCCGGGGCTGTATTGGGGTGCTTCGCCAAATTGTTCAGGCACTGTTGCTTTAGGAACAGATTTGCCCAGCAAACGTTCTATAGCTGCAAACTTTCGTTGTTCCTTCACACTTATAAAAGTAATTGCGGTTCCTTCTGCGGCAGCCCTTGCAGTGCGTCCAATACGGTGTACATAATCTTCCCCATCATGTGGCACGTCATAATTTAAGACCAATCCAATATTATCAATGTCGATACCACGGCTAAGGATATCCGTAGCTATCAGTATTTTTATCCGCCCGCTTTTAAAGTGCATCAATACTTCTTCTCTTTTATCCTGTTCCAGGTCGCTGTGAATTTCATCTACCGGCAAGTTTGCTCTTTTCAAATCCCGGGTTAATTGTTTTACACTTATCTTACTGCTACAGAAAACCAATACTGAGGAAAACTCCTTTTGGGTGAGTATGAATTTTACCAAAGGTATCTTTTGGGTGTCGTACACTACATAGGCCAACTGGGTAATTTTTTCATTTGGCTTGCTCATGGAGATATTGATCTCCTCAGGTTTGTGCAGGATTGTTCTTGCCAGTTCCCTTATTTTATGTGGCATGGTGGCGGAAAACAACAGGTTTTGCCTTTTTGAGGGCAATGCATGAATAATACGCATGATATCATCATAAAAGCCCATATCCAGCATACGGTCCGCTTCATCCAATATCAGGTATTTTAAGCCCTGAAATTTTACGTACCCCATATTGATATGCGCCAGCATTTTGCCTGGCGTACAAATCACTACATCCGCACCAGCGCTCAATGCCTTTTTTTCCTGTACAAAAGCGTTTCCGTCTCCTCCACCATACACTGCAATGGAACTTACCGAAGTAAAATAAGAAAGCCCTTCCATGTGCTGGGCTATTTGAATAGCCAACTCACGGGTAGGCACAATTACCAATGCCGTAATGCTATGATGATTGATGGGAGCTGAAATGATATTATTTATGAGGGGTAATAAAAACGCGGCAGTTTTACCGGTTCCGGTTTGTGCAGATGCAATTACATCTTTACCGGCTAACACCAAAGGAATAACCTGTTCCTGCACCGGGGTAGCCTCATCATAACCGGACGCTTCTATTCCTTCCAGTAGTCGATCGTCGAAACTAAAATCTTTAAACTTCAAAATACTTTTGCTGGTTAATTTGAAAAATGAAATGACAAATCAAAAATAAATAGTCCTTTATTCACTTATAGCTGCATCCTCAGCTTCAATTGGATGTGGTGTTGTGTTTTTTACGGTAATCTGAAACTTAGTATTTAAGATTACCTGGAAATGCCCGGTTTGCAATACTGCCCTGGTAGCAGCATCTTCAAGCATTGCAGCGGCTAAATGGCTTGCCAGGTCTGATCCGCTAATCACATTACTAACTTTCCCTTCTGTAAATTCAATCGTAAATTTGTAACCGGCCTTTCTGCCCGTTCCTGCCCTTTCAAAATCATCGCGGTTTAAACTTAGCAACTGGTCTCCGCCAGCCGATTTTTTCAATAAAATCCTGATTACCGGAAGATATTTATTCCAGATATAAGTGTACATAATAAAGTTTTTAAAAGTTCCTTTTGGATTCCGGAATTGAATAAGCTGACAAATTAATGTGAATAGCAGACTAAAGGTAAGCTTTATTGCCGGAAAGGCAGATTTTGATTTATTGCCAGATTGGCTGTAGCAGCAATCCTATTATACGTGCGTGGGACAACTTTTTTAACAATCTGATATAATCTATAGCACAATATTTGGCGTAGGTTTGAGTTATTAAATGAATCCTATATAACTGAGATAATATTCTACTATTTCTCAATAAAATCCGAAATTATGAACACTCATTCAAAATTCCCATTAGTAAAGTCAGTGATTGAACAAGTAACCAACAACACTACCAGTTGGATTGGCCACCGAGACGTTGATAATAGAGATGTCATTGGCGGCCAAACATTTACTGCCCCTTCAGAAGTTGACCTGGAGGCCATTGAAGTTTTTACCAGTGTGGTTACCACTCCCGGTAATGTTTTAATGACACTACATTCATTTGACTCCCAACAAGAAAGCTGGGGACCTGTTTTAGGATCCGCTGATGTGGATTTAACTAATACGGACACTGGTAAATGGAAAACATTTAATATTTCCGGCCTGCATTTAAACAAAGGTAAAACTTATGGATTCCGGCTCGAAAGCTCTAATTCGTATATTGGTATGGGTGAAGCAGCAGGCTGTTATAAAACGCCACCTTTTTTGAATGGCCAGGAATGGCAGTTTACGAATACAGATAAGAAAGGACTTTCATTTTCCTATTTTAGCCTTGCCTTTAAAGTAGATGCAAGGGCTTAAATTCAGCGGCCATATCAATTTTTTAAAAGACCAAACCATGCAATTTTATGACTGAAAGTTACATGGATTGGTCTTTTAACATGCGTTATAATTCTGTAATAACAATGTCTTTAAAATAAACTTTATTGCCATGGTCCTGCAGCGCTATTTTTCCTTTTTTAGCGTTGCCATAATCAGGATAATCCTTCCACTTTCCTTCTTTTTTCTCCTTGTTCCATTTATCATCCCAGGCCTGGAATTCTACAATTTTTTCACTATTCAACCAATGTTCTACATGCCCTTTGTTAAAAATAATTTTACTTGAATTCCATTCACCTACCGGCATTAATTTTTTCTTATCATTGGCCATGTTCATTGCATAATCTGCCCCGGATTTTTGCCATTCCTCTAATTTTTCGGGGAAACCGATATCATCAATCATCTGGTACTCGGGCCCAGTTTCGTAAGGAGATTTGTATTTGGGCGATTCTATAACATGGTACATCACACCACTATTGCCCCCCTTTGTTACTTTCCACTGCCAGCTCATTTCAAAATCTTCATATTCTTTATCAGAAACAAGATCGCCACCAGAGGCATCTTTTGCTGCACCCAGGCAAACCATTGCACTATCCTCGATGGTCCAGTTTTTTACTTCCCCCGTTTTATTAAATCCGTGCCAGCCACTAAGGGTTTTACCATCAAAAAGACTTACTGCTGCAGCTTTTGACGGTGCAGCGCTAAGGGATGAATCTGGCTTGTCTGTAGACATTTCAGTTGAATTTGTACTGGTAGAATTGGAACAGGAGGCGATACTGATTGCCAGTATTAAAACACCACTGCTTTTAAATAAATTTTCTTTCATATTGGCTGTTTTATTTTTTTACTAATTGCATTTTTTCCGGGTTCCATAAGATGGCGGTATCCTGGTTATAGCTATCATTGCACAATAAAGCAGGAGCAGCAGCCCGGTATCCGAATATAGCATCTTCCACTACCTTTCCGCCATTTTTGATGGCATTGAAAAAATTTACAAAATGATCATAAGGGCCACCAAGATAACCCTTCTCGGCTTCAAAGGTATATTCTTCCGGAGCTAATATTCTTTTACGGTCGGATACCGGTGTTCCGGCTTTTTTCATTTGTTCAATATAAAAGGGATCATCAGATTCAATGGATTTATTTCTTTTCAATGTTACACTATCCCATGTAACATCCATCGAGCCTTCGCTACCCACCAATTTTAAATAGGTAGTACCACTTGTACCATCTACAAAATTACATCTCAACGAAAGGTTAAAGGACGGGTGTGCTGCCGCTTGAGGATAATCAAAAGTGCCCAATAATACATCCGGTACTTCCCTTCCATCTTTCCAGTAACGTAGCCCGCCTGAAGAATAAATTTTATTAGGTCCATATGAACTGGTAATAAAATGTAAACTGGAAAAAAGATGTACGAACAGATCACCTGCCATACCCGTCCCATAGTCCTGGTAGTTTCGCCACCGGAAAAAACGGGTTGCATCAAAAGGCCGCTTTTTGGTATTGCTTACAAAGGTATCCCAGTCAACATTGGCAGGCGTTGCATCTGCAGGAATAGGATATTGCCAGGCTCCGGTAGGTGAGTGCCTCGCCCAAAAACCTTCTGCATAATTTAATTCACCGATTGCGCCATCTTTCAATAATTGTTTTGCTTTTTCATTACCCAATGAAGAAACACCCTGGCTCCCCACCTGGAATATCTTACCTGTTTCCGTTTGTGCCTTAATTACCGCCGGCCCTTCTGAAATACCATGCACCATGGGCTTTTCGCAATAAACATGTTTACCGGCCTTCATAGCATCAATTGATATCTGCTGGTGCCAGTGATCAGGTGTACCAATAATAACTGCATCCACATCTTTCCGAATAAGTACCTCTTTATAACTACGGGTTGTAAAAATATTGGCTCCCCATTTTTTCTTTCCTTCCTCCAGCCTGCCATCGTATAAATCGCAAATGGCCACCAGTTTGACGCCCGGAACTTTTAAAGCAGTCAGCGTATCCTGCGTACCCATGCCCCCTGCACCAATCAGGGCGATATTTATATTATCATTGGCACTTACCCGGCTTCGTTTAAGATTTTCTATATACCTGTTTTTATTTTCTGTTGCAAAAACATTTGAACCTACAGTAGCAGCGGCCGCGGTAGTAGCAAAGTATTTTAAAAATTTCCTGCGTGATGAATCAGCGTTATTTTTCATTGAAGCAATTTAGATTATAAAATAATTGGTGATAAAATAGGTTGGGGAGTTTACTTTAACTGTTTAATGCGAATATTTTTCCAGCGCACTTTGATGCCTCCGCCATCGTGAATCTGAAGTGCTATAAAGCCGTTTCCTGCTCCAATTTTTTCATCCTTTAAATGAACCATCTGTTTACCATTGAGCCAGGTAGTAACTTCATCCTCCTTTACCTGGATACGCATGTCATTCCATTCAGTGGGTTTTAATGCGTCCTCATCTTCGGGTTTTGGTTGTATCAGCCATCCACGGCCATACGATTCATAAATACCTCCGGTATGCAATTTTGGAGGGGCTACTTCAACCTGCCAGCCACTGATTTTTGTACCTTCTATCCCAGATCGGATAAATATGCCGCTATTGCCGTTTGCTTCCAGCTTAAAATTTAACGTAAGTACAAAATTTTTATACGATTGATTTGTGGAAAGATAACCATACTGCTTGTCAGGCCCGCTTTCACACACCAGGTTGCCATTGTCAACATACCATTTTTCGGTACCATGTATCGTCCATCCTGCAAGGTCTTTTCCATTGAATAAACTTTTAAATTTCTCCTGATTTTTATCAGTAGCTATCAGCGAAAAGTAAAAAAACACTAAAAGATATTTCATAGCAGGTTAATTTAAATATTTATCACTTTAATTCATGAAAGGCCTAATAAAAACATTTAAACTTTACAATTTAAACAATTGTTTTTGATTTCTAAATAAAGTCCTTCTTGCTGCAACGGCAAGTTTAAAGAAAATTTGAGTTTAGTTTTAATAATAGGAAAAAGGAAACAACCAGCCATCAAAAATATAAAGTATTAACTGTTCCAATAAATTAATTATTCAATTCCCTAACCCAGATGTTACGGTAGCTGATTGGTTCACTTTTATCGCCATGAGCCTGTAATTTAATTGGCTTAGCGCCATGTTTTCGATATTCCGGTTGCCCGATATACGGCGTATCACCTCTTAATTCCGTATTGTTCTGCACCAACACTCCATTGTGCAAAACCGTAACACGGGCCGGCGATTTTAAAGTACCGTCTTCATCTTCCCATTACCAGCAATTACCATCAATATATACCGATAAAATGTAAAAATAAGAACAAGAGAAAGGTATAAGTTACTGATGTATCAGGGCTTTCAGCCGATTGGGTAATAAATAGCCAATAAGATTAGCTAAACCAAGTGCAAACGCCCCACAAACAAGAGAAGAAATATTATTATCGTGATTACTACTGGTTCACTTTTGAAAAGATTGAATTTGCAGAAACTGCAACATAGAAACCCGGCTGTATTTTTCAGACGTATCCGTGCTGCATTGGTATACAGGCTCTAGTCATGAACAGGTGTGCCAAAAGTTTAGTAAATTTTTGGAAGATGACTGAAGGCTTTGTATATTATTAGTTGCTTGCTAATTTTGTATCTCCTCAAGCCCCAAAACAAGGGGGTAATATATCAGCAACCGGAGTTTGTTTTCCAAATACCTGTAAATGTTAGTTTTTTTGTCTGCTGGTAAAACTCTTTGTCGCATCAATGTAACCTTTGTTACCATTATTCCTTTTTCCTTATAACATCTTTGCACTCAATTCAACAAATACATTATGGAAATAGTTGGTTATTTATTAGCAGCAATAGTGGGTGTTTCATTGGGCTTAATTGGTAGTGGAGGCTCTATTTTAACAGTGCCTGTTTTAGTGTATGTATTGGGCGTAAATCCCGTGCTGGCAACGGCCTACTCGTTATTTATTGTGGGCTCTACTGCGTTGGTTGGTGGTGTGCAAAGTGCCCTGCAAAAAAAGGTGGATTTTAAAACAGTATTCATTTTTGGTCTCCCTTCAATAGCTGCGGTATATGCTACCCGTATGTGGCTGGTGCCGTTAATTCCTAAAGAATTGTTTTCAATAGGCGGATTGATGATTACAAAACCCATTGCATTAATGTTGCTTTTTGCGGTGGTAATGATACTGGCTTCTATCAGCATGATCAGGAATGGTGAAAATAAAGAAGAAATGGATGAGCATGCACCAATGAAATATAATTACCCTTTGATTTTACTGGAAGGTTCGGTTGTTGGTTTACTTACAGGCTTAGTGGGTGCAGGTGGCGGCTTTTTAATTATACCGGCCTTAGTGCTATTAGCCAAGATGCCTATGAAACTGGCAGTGGGTACCTCTTTGTTTATTATAGCTGCAAAATCACTCATCGGATTTATTGGAGATTTGCAGGGCAGTCAAATTATAGATTGGAAACTGCTGGGTTCGTTTACCGGTTTTGCAGTGGTGGGTATTTTTATAGGCATCTACCTTTCTAAAAAAATCCCCGGCGATAAGTTGAAAAAAGCTTTTGGCTGGTTTGTTTTAGTAATGGGTATTTATATCATTATTAAAGAGATATTTTTCCCAACCGGGAGCGGACATTAATGTTGAAAAAAATAATTAAATAATCATATCTCTAATTTTAAAACGATTCATTATGAAAGTAGAACAAATTTACACCGGCTGCATTGCACATGCAGCATACTATGTAGAAAGCAAGGGCGAAGCCGCCATCTTTGACCCTTTAAGGGAAGTGCAACCCTATATTGACCGGGCAAAAAAAGACAATGCAAAAATAAAATACGTTTTTGAAACACATTTTCATGCAGATTTTGTAAGCGGCCACTTAGACCTGAAAACAAAAGCAGGAGCCGAAATAGTTTTTGGCCCAACAGCCAAACCATCGTATGAAGCAACTACTGCAACCGATAACCAGGTATTTACTATAGGCGATTACAAAGTAAAAGTTATTCATACACCCGGCCATACCATGGAAAGCACTACTTATTTGTTGATGGATGAGCATGGTAAAGAGCATGGAATTATTACCGGCGATACGTTGTTTATTGGTGATGTAGGCCGCCCCGATCTGGCACAGCATGTAATTGCAGATTTAACCGAAGAAAAACTGGCCAGGCATTTATATCAATCGCTCCGTAATAAAATTTTACCGCTGAGCGATGATTTAATTATATACCCTAACCACGGCGCTGGTAGTGCCTGTGGTAAAAACATGAGTAAAGAAACTACTGATACTTTGGGCCATCAGAAATTGGTAAACTATGCGCTGCAACCTATGACGGAAGATGAATTTTTAAAGGCAATTCTCACAGGCCTTACACCACCTCCGGGTTATTTTCCTAAAAATGTATTGATGAACATACAGGGTTATGAAAGTTTAGACACTGTAATGGAAAGAGGACAAAAGGCATTAGATGCAGCCGCATTTGAGATGACAGCCAATGAAAACAGGGCATTGATTTTAGATACCAGGAGTGCAGAAGATTTTGCCCAAGGTTTTATACCCAACAGCATCAATATTGCGCTGGATGGCAGTTTTGCACAATGGGTTGGCGAAATGATTACCGATATTAAGCAGGAAATTTTATTGGTAACAGATGAAGGCAAAGAAGAAGAAGGCCTTATCCGCCTGAGCCGTGTTGGGTACGACCATGCCATTGGTTACTTAAAAGGTGGGTTCAACACATGGAAAAAGGCCGGTAAAGAAACAGATATGGTTAACAGGATTACAGCAAAGGAACTGGAGGCAACATATAAACATTCAGATGTATTGCTTGTTGATGTAAGAAAGAAAAGCGAATACGATTCGGAGCATGTAATTGATGCAGTAAATATTCCTTTAAACCAAATCAATAATCATTTGGCAGAATTGCCAAAGGAGAAACCATTCATTCTTTATTGTGCCGGTGGGTACAGGAGTATGATTGCAGCCTCTATCTTAAAACAAAGAGGTTGGGATAATTTTGTGGATGTAATTGGTGGCTTTAAAGAGATTGCCACTACCAGCATAGCTAAGAGTAATTATGTGTGTCCTACAACACTTTTGTAAAAATTAAAACTATTGTCCTACTAAAGCTATACGAATTCGTAAAAAAGCTTTCTGGGTAAGGGTTCTAGCTCCTATCCTTTGGAGGGGTTGGGGTGAGATTATACAGGCTTGATAAGGGTTTCAGCTATTTAGTCGGACAACAATAAAAAATTAAGGTTTCAGAAGCAAAGCCTCCTGGTATGTATCAGGGGGCTTTTTTTATACCATCAATACAAATGTTACACAAGCTGTCCAATGTAACCAATGTTACCATCCGGGGTAAAAAGGTGTTGCATATTTGCAATATCAATTAATTAAAAAAACTAAAAAAAGATAACAATGTTTTTTCAACACGTTTACGACAAAAGCCTTGCCCAGGCAAGTTATTTCATCGGTTGCCAAAAAGCAGGCGTAGCAGCGGTCATTGACCCCAAAAGGGATGTGGATACCTACGTTGAAATTGCAAAGGCAAACAACATGAAAATCACCCATATTTTTGAAACACATATCCACGCCGATTTTCTGGCTGGTTCAAGAGAACTGGCCAAACTTACCGGGGCAGACATGTATTTGTCTGACGAAGGTGGCGATGGTTGGGAATATGAATTTCCTCATAAAGGATTAAAAGATGGTGATAAAGTGCAATTAGGCAACCTCACATTCGATGTGCTGCATACACCGGGGCACACACCGGAAAGCATTAGTTTTTTGTTAACCGATAACCCGGCTTCCAAAAAACCCGTGATGTTGTTTACAGGCGATTTTGTTTTTGTTGGTGATGTTGGCCGTCCCGATTTGCTGGAAAAAGCAGCAGGTGTAATTGGCACTGCAGATGCAGGTGCATTACAAATGTATAACTCCATCAACAAATTTGCAGCACTGCCTGATTATATACAAGTATGGCCGGGGCATGGCGCTGGCAGTGCCTGTGGTAAGGCTTTGGGAGCTGTACCAGGTACAACTGTTGGTTACGAAAAAATAAGAAACTGGGCGTTGCAATATAAAAATGACAAACCAGGTTTTGTAAAATACTTGCTTGAAGACCAGCCCGAACCACCGAAGTATTTTGCGATGATGAAAAAGCTGAATAAAGTTGACCGTCCCTTGTTGACCGAAGTGCCCACGCAAAAATTACTTTCATCCACCGGATTAAAAGATGCATTGGCAAAAGGTATAAAACTGATTGATGCAAGAAACAAAGTTGATTTTGCTGCAGGCTTTATACCGGGAAGCTACAACATACAAGGCAATAATGCTTTTGCCACCTGGGCAGGATGGTTTTTAAAATATGATGAACCATTCATGTTATTGGCAGACGAAAGCCAGTTAGATGATCTTACCAGGAAACTGATGCGTATTGGCCTTGATAATGTGTATGGCTATGTTCCTTCCGCTTTGGTATGGACAGCTGCAGGCGGTACATTGGAAAAAGCAAATGTTATTTCAATAGATGAAGCAAAAGAACTCATCAACAACAATGGAATTCAATTGGTAGATTTAAGAGGCGAGGCGGAATATAACACCGGGCATATTGCCAAAGCCCACAATGTATTTGTAGGTACGCTGCCACAAAACTTAGATAAGGTAAGTAAGGATAAAAAAGTGGTTATTCATTGCCAGAGCGGCGACAGGGCCGCCATTGCTTACTCAATCCTTGCTAAGAACGGTTACAAAAATGTAGTAAATTTTTCCGGCGGTATGAATGAATGGGTGAATGAAGGGGAGCCGGTTGTTTCTTAAAATAATTAAACTTGAATTTTAAAGCTGCCTTAAAAAGGCAGCTTTTTTTATCTAATAATTTTTCAACTAACATATGCAACAAATGTTACCTACCACTTAAAAATCATTTCCCAAATTTGCAGTATAAAAAAATTATCATGACCGTAGAACAGATTTATACCGGATGCCTGGCACAGGGTGCCTACTACATAACCAGCAATGGCGAAGTCGCTAATTGACCCATTGAGAGAAGTGCAACCTTATTTAAACAGGCTTGAAAAAGATAACGTAAAACTCAAGTACATTTTTGAAACACATTTTCATGCCGATTTTGTCAGTGGCCATTTAGACCTGGCAACAAAAACAGGCGCAGCCATCGTTTATGGGCCTACTGCTAAACCTGAATTTGAATTTATTGCAGCAACCGATAATGAAGAATTTACAATTGGCGATGTAACCATTAAAGTATTGCATACACCCGGCCACACGATGGAAAGTACTACCTATTTGCTAAAAGATGAAAGCGGAAAAGACTATTGCATTTTTAGTGGCGACACCTTGTTTTTGGGTGATGCGGGCCGCCCCGATTTAGCACAAAAAGCGGCACACATGACGCAGGAAGAACTGGCTGGTTTGCTATACGAAAGCTTAAATAATAAAATAATGCCGTTGGCCGATGAGGTGATTGTTTATCCTGCACATGGCGCTGGCAGTGCCTGTGGTAAAAACATGATGAAAGAAACGGTGGATACATTGGGCAATCAAAAAAGAATGAACTATGCCTTGAACCAACCTGATATGCAATCTTTCATTAAAGCGGTAACAGATGGTTTGCAACCGCCGTCTGCCTATTTTAGACTAAATGTAGCCATGAATAAAAAAGGTATTGAAAGTTTTGAAACCGTTTTAAACAATGGTAAGAGGGCTTTATCTCCCGATGCTTTTGAAATGGTTGCAGAACAAACCGGGGCATTAATTTTAGATACGAGGGAAAATGTCATTTTCTACAAAGGCTTTATTCCGCAATCGGTTAATATAGGTTTAGATGGTGATTTTGCTCCCTGGGTAGGCGCTTTAATTGTAGATGTTAATCAACCTATTTTATTGGTAACAGCAGCAGGAAAAGAAGAAGAAGCAGTAACCCGTTTAAGCCGTGTTGGTTTTGATAATATTATCGGGCATTTAAAGGGCGGCTTTACGGCATGGTTAGCAAGTGGTAAAGAAGCAGATGTTGTGGACAGAATTACTGCAAAAGAATTTGCCAGTACTGTAGAAATTGGAAACGACAAAGTAGTAGATATTCGGAAGGAAACCGAATATGCAGCCGAGCATGTGGAAGAAGCTTACAACAGGCCATTGGCATATATCAATGAATGGATAAAAGATATTAATCCCGAGGAGCATTTTTTTATCCACTGTGCCGGTGGCTACCGCAGTATGATTGCTTCATCTATTTTACAAAGCCGTGGCTACCGGAATTTTACCGAAGTAGAAGGTGGGTTTAAAGCCATTGCAGAAGCAGGTGTCCCCAAAACAGATTTTATGTGCCAGAGTAAAGTGATGAAAGAATGATTTTATTATGAATCGAATATGCAGAAAAGAAAACAAAAGGCAGCCGTAAGGTTGCCTTTTGTTTTTAACAATAATAAATGAATGGAGCCATTGAATGTAACATAAGTTGCAATAAATATAACAGGCAGCAAATACTTTTACTTTTTACCACAATTTAAAATAAACGATATGCCTGCTAAAAAAATCATTATTGTGGGAGGTGGCAATGCCGGCCTCTCTGTTGCCGCTCAATTGTTAAAAAAAGACAGGAGCCTTCAAATAAGCATCATTGATCCATCGGATAAACATTACTACCAGCCAGCGTGGACATTAGTTGGCGCAGGTATTTTTGACATTAATAAAACAGCCCGTAACGAAAAAGACTACATCCCCAAAGGAACTACGTGGATTAAAGATGCAGTAGTAACATTGCTCCCGGATGAAAATAAAGTAGTTTGTAAAAGTGGCACATCGTATGAGTACGATGCAATGGTGGTTTGCCCCGGCATACAACTTAACTGGAATAAAATAAAAGGGTTTAAAGAAACACTGCGTAAAAATAATGTAACCTGCAATTACTCATTTGATGTAGCACCCTACACCTGGGAGTTGATTAAAAATTTTAAAGGCGGCACCGCTGTTTTTACCAATCCTGTTGGCCCGGTTAAATGCGGCGGGGCACCACATAAAATCATGTACCTGGCATGCGACTATTGGCGTAAGCAGGGTATTTTGGATAAATGCAATGTGCATTATCTATCTGGTGCAGGGGTTATTTTTGATGTAAAGGAGTATGCCGCAACGCTCACCGATTTAATAAAAACGAATAATATACAAACTCATTTTGGAGTAAATGTAAATGCGATTGATGGGGTAAATAAAACCGTTTATTACGAAGAAAAAAATGCCGATGGAGTAGCAGAACAAAAAGAAATGAAGTTTGATATGTGCCATGCAGTACCCCCACAATCGGCCCCTGATTTTATACGGAACAGCCCGCTTGCCGATGCCAATAATCCTTTTGGTTTTGTGGAAGTAAATAAGGCTACCATGCAGCACAGCCGTTTTACAAATGTTTTTTCACTGGGTGATTGCATCAATGCACCTGCAAAGAAAACCGGTGCGGCTATTCGCAAAGAAGCCCCCGTTGTAGTACAGAATCTTTTAGCCGTTTTAAATAACCAGCCGGTGACTGCTGAGTACGACGGATATAGTGCCTGCCCTATTCCTACTCAATATGGTAAATTAATGCTGGCAGAATTTGATTACAGTGGTAACCCAAAAATGACCTTTCCCTTTGACCAGGTAAAACCCAGATGGAGCATGTGGTTTTTAAAAACCAAAGTATTACCGTGGTTATACTGGAATAAAATTTTAAAAGGCACAGCTTAATTTACAGCAGGAAGAAACTCCCGGTATGGCTAAAGCTACTTATTGTTTGTATACTTTGTGTGCTGTTGGTTTGGGGTATTATAAGTGGTTTTAATTATTTAAAGCATTAAAATAGCTCCTTTTTTAAAAATCCAATATTTATTACATGTCCAAACACTTATAAATGCATTGTAGCCAGGTTTATATAAATTAATTATACTTGTGCTTCAATAAGCAATTATATGAAAGAATTAAAAGAATACCTGCATAATTTACCTACGGAATTTATTGCCCAACTGGAGCAGTTTGGGATTGTAAAAACTTTTGAAGCAGACACTGAAATATTGAGAGAAGGCCAGTATGTAAAATTGGTGCCCCTTGTATTGGAAGGTGTGGTAAAAGTGTTTACCCGGCATGGCGATAAGGAGTTGCTGTTGTATTACATTGAGAGTGGTGAAAGTTGCATCATGTCATTTAATGCTGGTTTTAAAAACAACCCCAGTAAAGTATTTGCTGTAGCTGAAGAAAATGCGGTTTTACTGTTGATGCCGTCAGAAAAAGTAAATCAATGGATAAAGACATACCCGTTACTGAATGAACTTTTTTATAACCTTTACGACCAGCGATATGAAGCATTGCTGGATACTATCAACCAACTGCTGTATAACAAGCTTGACCAGAGATTATATACCTACCTTTTAGAAAAAAGTAAACAAAAGAATGGTAAAGTATTGAATATGCGTCACAGGGAAATTGCGGTAGAATTAGGAACAGTGAGGGAAGTTATCAGCCGGGTAATGAAGAAGTTGGAGCATGAAGGTAAAATATTGCAATTACCAAACGGGATAGAAGTTTTATAGGCTGGTAACTCATGTCACCAGCTTTTGTGTTAGGTAGTTCTACTTTTGTTTTTTACTAACAACTAAAAATTAAAATTATGAAAAAGAACATGGGCTCTGCCGATCGCATTATCCGTTTTTTATTAGCAGCCGTATTTGCCTGGCTTTATTTTGGTGGCATAGTTACCGGCACTTTCGGAATTATATTGGTAGTGCTGGGTGCTGTACTTGTATTAACAAGCCTGATGAGTTTTTGTCCCTTGTATACGTTGGTTGGATTAAATTCATGTCCGGCTAAAAGAAGTTAAATAGGATATTTAACAACAATTTCCTTGCATTGGTTTGCTGCTTAAGCGTGTTAACTGCTTAACGCAACGCAGCACAGCAAACCAACTTTCTATTGCTGAATTTTAAAAAGCCATTGCACAAGGCAATATCCAGGTGCTGGATGTTCGTACCTCCGGTGAGTACCAGTCGGGGCATTTAACCAATGCCTTACTTGCCCATTGAAACAACGAAAAAGAGTTTCAGCTAATGTAGAATTTGTAAGAGCTTTGTAAGCACTTTTATTTAGTTAAAAAATGATTTTGAAGAGTAGTATTTACTACTCTTTTTCATTTAATGTAACAATTGTTACGATACCGGTGGGCAACCCTTTCTATATTCGTTTGCTTATTTTACATCACTTCAAAAGAATTAGCCTCAACATTCAATCAAATGAAAAAATATTTTATACAATCAGCAGCTCTTCTTCTGGTAACATTATCCACCATAGCACAAAAACCACCACAAAAACTACCGTTTACTATACGCTTACAACAAGTAGAAATAAATGAATTACCGGCATTACAATCTTTTGCTTATGCCACCTGGCAGGGTAAATGGTTATTGGTTGGTGGCCGAAAAGATGGGCTTCACCGCAGGCAACCCTGGGCAAGTTTTGATGAGAAAAGGCAGAACAATTTTATGTACGTTGTTGACCCCGTAAAAAAACAGGTATGGAAACAATCTTTGCAACAATTACCAGTTAGCGTAAAGGAACAATTGCAAAGCACCAACATGGAGTTTTATCAAATTGAAAACAAACTGATACTTACTGGTGGCTATGGATATAGTAAAACTGCTGATGACCATATTACCTATCCTTATCTTACCGTAATAAAAATTGAAGAAGCTATCCATGCAATTATAAACGGGCAGCCACTTGCCAATCTAATAGTGCAGGCAAAGGACGAACGGATGGCGATAACCGGAGGCAGGCTTGCAAGAATTGGCGACACCTTACTATTGGCCGGCGGACAAAGATTTGATGGTATGTACAACCCCATGGGGCCTGACCATGGGCCCGGCTTTGTACAACAATACAGTAACGAAATAAGAAAATTTACAATTGCATATCAAAACCATATCCCTTCAATTGCCAATTACATTGCTATAAAGGACAGCATCAACCTGCATCGCAGAGATTATAATTTAGTACCGCAGGTATTTGAAGATGATGTGCCGGGCTATACGATGTACTCAGGAGTATTTCAATATAACAAAGACTTGCCTTTTACAAACTTTGTAGATATTGTTGGTGGAACGTATAAAGTCAATAACAGTTTTCAACAGCAGTTAAGCCATTACCACAGTGCAGTGTTGCCTTTATATGATAAAGCAACAGCTGCTATGTACACCGTTTTTTTTGGTGGTATAGCACAATATTATCCTGATAAAACAGGAAAACTAATTGCAAATTTAGATGTACCTTTTACAAAAACAATCAGTGTTGTAAGCCGAATTAACAATGTAATGGCGGAGTCTTATCTACCCATTCATATGCCCGGATACCTGGGGGCTGCTGCTGAATTTATTTTTGTTCCGGATGCTAAATTGTACAAAGAGGGTATTGCAGATTTGGATGCTTTTGAAAACAGCGAGGTACTTATTGGCTACATTACAGGAG
>Ga0335397_10000371_pt1 | contig 56557 bp, 62 predicted proteins | sample MAT04_FD_205740 | JGI IMG/M metagenome (GOLD analysis project Ga0335397, IMG submission 205740) | Freshwater microbial communities from Lake Fryxell liftoff mats and glacier meltwater in Antarctica - MAT-04 (spades assembly) (version 2) ...
CTTTGTGAATTTTGTGCGGCTTAACATCAGCGCTTTTTTCCATTTTTGAATAAGCCTGTTGGCCAATGCCTAATTTTTCTCCTGCATGATGTTGCTTAAAACCTTTGTAGTGGCGCATTTTGCGGATCGCTTCACCGGGTATTTTTTTGGGGCACATCGTTTTGGGTTTTAGATTACTGCCTGAAAGATATACGATTAACAGATATTACCAAAATAACATTTAAAAAATTTGGTTGTAAAAGTTAAAGTTTTAAAAAGTGGTATTTTACAACTAAGGCAAATAGAATATTTATAAAAATAAAACTCACTTTAGTAATCTGTTAATTATTATAAAGCAAATACACTTAAATAATTTTATTGAAAACAAACACATCCTATCCCGGAGAACTTTGGCAAACCACCCATAAATGGTTGTTGCTATCCGGCAATAAAATAAATAAAAAATATTGCAGCGAAGAAATAAGCACGCACCCTGATTATCCTGCGATGACAGCCGTTACAGATTTTTTGGATACGGGAAATATGACTTACAACGCAGTACAGGCAGACGCATCATATATACATGAATTTAATTATCCTGTGCTTGCACATATTCGCCAACCGGGGCAGGAGTATATGCACATTATAACACATGCAACAGAATGGGACAGGCAAAAAGATATTACACAATACTGGACAGGTATTACGCTGTTTCCCGAAAAAGATGCAAAATGGGGTAATGAAGAAAATAATATTTATCAAAAAAATGCTTTTAAGAACCGCCTTTTTATAACAGCATTAATTTTAACCGGAATTGGCGTCTTTATATTTTCTGCATTTAAAGCATCCAATGCAGGCCATTTGTTTTTTGGATTATTTTCTTTGGCCGGTTTAATAACAAGCATAGTGTTACTGGGCACAGAGTTAGGCTACCAAAGTCAGATTGTAAAGCAGGTATGTGGTGCAGTAAGCAACGGGGGCTGTGAGAAGGTGTTAAAAAGCAAATATGCAAAAGGTTGGTGGGGTATTACTCCCGCAGATGCTTCCGTACTTTATTTTGGATCTCAGTTTATATTTTATTTAATCAGCAGCTTTTACACTAATTTATTTTCCATCTTATTGCTAATGGCCTGTGTGGGCTCAATAGTAGCAGCATGGAGTATTTATACGCAAGCTTTCAAAATAAAACAATGGTGTGCTATATGTCTTGGAATTGTAGGCGTATTAATTTTGCAGGCAGTTCTTGCCCTTCTTATTCTAAATTACAAATCCCTGGTTTTATATTCCCTGATTCCCTTCCTTTTATTCATATCTACCATCTTTATACTCGCCCTTGCCTTGCTGCCTGTAAAGTCATTAATAAATATTAACCAGGGGAATCGCCAAAAATTGGCAGAATTAAAAAAGTGGAAAACAGATGTAAATTTATTTACAACACAGTGGCAACAGGAACAACATGTAGATAATACCATCTGGCAAAATGATTTAGTATTAGGCAATCCCGATGCACTTATATTAATTACAGTAGCCTGCAACCCTTACTGTGGCCCGTGTGCTAAAGCACATAAGGAATTGGATAAAATGCTGAAAAAATTTGATGGTAAAATGGCTGTGCAGGTAAGGCTTCTATGCAATCCTGAAAATGAAAATGATAAACGAACAATTGCAGTGAATGCCATTATACAACAAGTTGCTATTATAAAAAATAATAAAGAATTACAACAAATGCTAACTGATTGGTTTGAGTGGATGGATTTTGAAAAATGGATTGAGAAGTGGCAAGTGAAAAACGACATAGATATTAAGAAATCTGTTTTGCAGCATAGCGATTGGGTAAATGAAAGCAGTATTGCATTTACACCAACCTTTTTTATAAATGGAAAAAAATTACCAGGAAGGTATGAATTAAACGATTTAGAAATTCTGCTGCCGCAATTGGTAGAAATATTAAAAGAAAACACTGTAAAATAATTCAGAGATTTGTGCTGTGCACGGCGCAGATAGTTGCCTCTGAATAAACCATTTTATCGATGCAGTTTGCAACTGCTGTGTCCTAAATTTTTAATTTTATTTATTATGAAACAATTAAGTAGAGAGGAAATGAAGAAAGTAATGGGTGGTTATAATGCACCAGTAGACCCAGGTTGTACAGAACATGCAGATTGCCCTGATGCAGAAGTAATTTGTAACGGGGAACCACAAACTGTTGGAGGAAGATGTGTAGGGGGTGTATGCAAGTGGGGGGCAGCTTGTTAAATTGTTAGAGGATTTTAAGTGGCTATAGTAAATATTTTTTACTATAGTCACTTGTTTTACATATTTATATACTTCATTTTATTTATCTATTATGGTCTTTGTTAAGCTGTTTTTGTTATTATTCATTTTTACTTCCTGCCATTCTTCAAGAATTGTTGAGCAAAAATCATTATTTACAACATTTGAAGCAGATAGTTTATTTTTTTTGGGAGTTAAAAATCCAAAATTATATTATAAAGATTTATTGGGAGTTACTACTTTATCTATTAATTTAAGTCCGAATAAAAAGGTGTCCGTTTTAATTAGCAAACCTACCATGTTTCAATGCTTTCCAATTAATTGCATTGTTTACCCCGGTGAAAATGTGAGTATTAGTATTGATAAGAATGAAGAAATCACTTTTGAGGTAAAAGGTAATGAACAAAGAACCCGAGAGTTGAAATTTCAAAATGTATTTCAAATGATGGATCAAAAAATAAGGCCTCAGTTTCCTAACAGAACCAGAGATTATCCAATTGATACAGTTTTATTGTTCGAACAAAAAATAAAATCAGAAATACCTGGGTATATTAAAACTTCCACAGACATGCTAGACTCTTTGGCCCTTGCTTATAAAATAAGCAATACATTTAAAATGTTTTCAAGGGCAATTTTAAAATCTAATCAATTTTCAAGTTTACATTATGTGTATTATGTGTATCCAAAAGTATTAAAGGAAAACAATTTATACTTGCAAAAACAAAGAGAACTTCTGCCAGTATTTAACAACATAACAAATAAGTATGAAATGTATTTTGGCGGATCATATTATGTTGAGTCTATTGCTAATGAAATTATGGAAAGCAATATAAGGTTAATTAAAAGCGAAGATGGATTGAAGGAAGCTATAGATTCAATAAATAATAATTTTAAAAGTCTCTCAAAAGATTTCCTTCTTTCAAAGCTTTTATACAATGCTATCTACAAAAGAGTTTCGTTGAGTAAAAAAATATTGCAGTATTATTATAGGTCTTGTGAAGATGCAGAGTATAAGTCAATAGTAAAGAAAATTTATTCTGAAAGAATAAATTATGCCACAAAATCAAAACGGAAAAAAGATAATAGACTAATAGCATTGTCAAATTCTAAGATTTATACACTTGAAGAAATTATTCAGCGGCAGAAAGGTAAATTAGTGCTTTTAGATTTATGGGCAAGTTGGTGTGCTCCTTGCCTAGAGCAAATGCCAATTATGAAGAAACTTCATCAGCAGTTTGCAAACGACAAAATCAGTTTTATATATTTATCAATGGATAGAGAAATATTGCAATGGAAACACAAGAGTGGGGACATCTGTATTGATCCTTCGTATTCCTTTCTATTTGAAAATTTTGAAAAACAGTCTTTTCTCAAGATTCATAATATTGAAGAAATTCCTCGCTATATTTTACTAGATCAAAACGGGAAGATAATTAATGCGGACACCCCGGGTCCTGATGACCCTGCACTTAAAAATTTAATAGAGCAGCATTTACAAAATCCATGACTTGATATTGTCCTATTTTTTGCGCAAAAGAATTTCACTTGAAATATAAACCCTTTCCACTCTTTCTCCAACGCAACCAAATGGATTGCGGCCCTACCTGCCTTTATATAATTTGCAATTATTATAAGGTAGATATTTCTATTGAGAAATTACGAGAGCTTACGGAGATAGGCAAAGAAGGTGTGAACATGCTGGGCATAAGTGATGCGGCAGAAAGAATTGGTTTTAAAACATTACCAGCGCAGTGCAATATTAAAGAGCTTAGTAATGATATAAAGTTACCCGCTATTTTGCATTGGGGCCAGGAGCATTTTGTTGTACTCTATAAGATTAAAAAAGATCATTACTATATTTCCGATCCTGCAAAGGGTTTAATAAAATATAGCCAACAGGAATTTGAACAATACTGGCTGAGCAGTAAAGATGAGCATGGCCGCACTGGGGTAGCATTAACCATAGAACCGACTGCCGATTTTTACAACAATAAATTCCATGATGAACATAGCGGAGAAGATAAAAAGGGATTTAGCAACATACTCCCTTATCTATACCCCTACAAAAAACTAATCGTACAATTATGCCTCGGCATGTTGCTGGGCAGTTTGCTGCAACTGGTATTGCCATTTCTCTCCCAGTCTATTGTAGATACGGGTATCAATACTGCCAATGTACATTTTGTGTACATCATTTTAATTGCACAACTTAGTTTGTTTGCGGGCAGGCTTGCCGTAGATTTTATAAAAGCCTGGATATTGTACCATATCAGCAGCCGCATCAATATTTCTATTCTTACCGATTTTTTAATAAAACTCATGAAGCTGCCGGTAAGTTATTTTAACAGTAAAAAAACAGGTGATGTATTGCAGCGCATGAACGATCATCAGCGCATTCAGAATTTTTTAACAGGTACATCACTCACCACTTTGTTTTCGCTCTTCAACCTTGTTATTTTTTCTGTTGTATTGGCCATGTACAGCAGTGCCATTTTTTTTGTGTTTATGTTGGCCGCAGTATTATATATTTTATGGGTAATTGTTTTTCTTAAAAAGCGCAAACAGTTAGACTATAAACAATTTGATGTAGCTGCTGCGGAGCAGAGCAAAACAATGGAATTGATACAGGGTATGCAGGAAATAAAACTGCATGGCTGCGAGAAACAAAAGCGATGGGGCTGGGAGCATTTAAAGGCAAGGAGTTTTAAACTGGGTATAAAAAATTTGGTATTAAACCAATGGCAGCAAACGGGTGCTTTTTTTATAAACGAAGGCAAAAACATTGTGATCACATTCCTTGCTGCAAAAGCAGTGATAGATGGTAATATGACACTCGGTGGCATGGTGGCTATTCAATACATCATAGGGCAGTTGAATGGACCTATTGAACAGATGATAGGTTTTGTACAAAGCTGGCAACTGGCAAAAATAAGTTTAGACAGGTTGAATGAGATACATCAGTTAAGGGAAGAAGAAGCCCCCTCTGGAACTTCGTTCGTTCCCTTGGTAGGGAACCCCAAAGGGGGAGGAAATGGAGAAGATGATAGCGAGGGGTTTTTATCCAGGGAATTGACTTCTTTGATACCCATAAATAAAAGCATTGCATTAAGCAATCTTTCTTTTAAATATCCCGGGGCGGGCAATGAGCCGGTACTGAAACATTTGGATTTGTTGATTCCACAGGGAAAAATTACAGCCATAGTAGGATCAAGTGGCAGTGGCAAAACAACGCTCTTGAAGTTGCTCTTGAAATTTTACGAAAATTATACGGGCAATATAAATATCGGTGAAGGCAGCTCCCATCAATCTTCGCTCAGTTCTTCGCAGCACCCTTCTCCACCCGGTGGAGAAGGGACGGGGTTGAGGTTTATCAGCCACCGTGCATGGCGCAAACAAATAGGTGTGGTAATGCAGGATAGTTTTATTTTTAGCGATACCATTGCTGCCAACATTGCAGTAAGCGATGAGCAACCTTCCCTGCAAAAATTAAAAGAGGCAGCACATGTTGCCAATATTCTCGATTTTATTGAAAGCCTTCCGCTAGGATTTTATACAAAGATTGGCGCCGAAGGCAATGGAATAAGTGCAGGGCAAAAACAACGGATGCTCATTGCAAGAGCCGTGTATAAAAACCCTGATTATATTTTTTTGGATGAAGCCACCAACAGCCTCGATGCCAATAACGAAAAAGTGATCATAAAAAACCTTGAGCAGTTCTTTAAACACAAAACAGTGATAGTAGTGGCTCACAGGCTAAGCACGGTTAAACATGCCGACCAGATAGTGGTGTTGGATAATGGGGTAATAACAGAATTTGGTACTCATGAGCAGTTGGCCGAATTGAAAGGAGCGTATTATACGCTTGTAAAAAACCAATTGGAACTGGGATCTTAAAATATTATAGCTATAAAACCTAATACCTATGCCTCAAACATCAGCAACCGCAATAAATGAAGAAGTAGTTTATTCTTCAGCAATTAAAGATATTATTTCTTACAGGCCCGTATGGATTGTTAGAAATGGCATCATGCTGTTCCTCATCATTGTTATGCTGATCATTTTAATGACGTTTTTTATTGAGTACCCCGATATTGTAAACGCCAACGCAAAATTGGTTTCAGTAAACCCGCCCGTGGAACTTAAAACAAAAGTACCTGGAAAACTAATGCGCCTCTACGTAAAAGAGAAAGACAGTGTGGCATCGGGCACCATAATAGGGGAAATAGAAAGCCTGGCAGATGCGGGAAAAATTTTAGAGCTGACCGCTGCTACTATTAACCTGAAGCAAATGATGGAGGCATCGGAAACGGCAAATGCTGTTCGTTATTTTGAGAACAATTATTTGAAGAAAAACTGGGATGTTGGTTTAGGAGAAGTGCAGGAAGCCTACCACAACTATATGTCTTCTTTCCAGCTATTTAGCCAATACCTGCAAACTGGATTTTATTTCAGAAAGAAGCGAATGCTAAACACTGATATTGTTTTTATGCAAAGGTTGCATCAAAATCTTTTGCAACAACAGGCCATGCAACGGGAAGATGTAGCCCTTGCCCAAAAAACCTTTGAGGCCAATGAAAGCCTTAGTAAGGATAAGGTGATATCAGCTTTTGATTATCGAAATGAAAAAAGTAAGCTCATAGGAAAATCGCTGAGTTTACCGCAGCTAACCGCATCCTTAATCAGCAATGAATCTACAATGCATGAAAAACGAAAAGAAATTCTGCAACTGGAAAATGAGATAGCACAACAAAAGAATATTTTTATCCAGTCGCTGAACAGTTTCGTGGCTGTACTGCACCAATGGCAAACCAACTATTTAATTAAAGCGCCCGTGAGTGGGAGCATTGCTTTTTCTGATTTTATACAGGAGCAACAATTCTACCCCGTAAACCAAACGATCTGTTTGGTAAACCCAAATACCACGCAGTATTATGCACAGGTGCACATTACTCAAAATAATTTTGGAAAACTCAAAACCGGCCAGCAGGTTTTACTAAAACTACCTGCTTATCCATACCAGGAGTTTGGATCATTAAAAGGGCAGCTCAATTTCATTTCTACCATACCAACTGATAGTGGTTTTATTGGAAAGATTATGTTGCCTGCGGGCTTGCAAACAAACCAACAAAAGCGGCTGCAATACCGGGAAGGTTTAAAAGCCAGTGCAGAGATCATTACCTCAGATCAAAAATTAAGTGACCGGGTTTTATCTTCCCTTACAAGTCTTTTTGATAGAAATAAATGAGTGTTTTATGAAGCCGGCTACAAATATTGCCAGCTTCATAGTAAGGGAATATATTTTTTAACTAACCGGTTGCGGCAGTTAAACTTTTTGTTTGGTTGTAAAAAGTTAAATTTTCAAAAAGTTGTATTTTACAACCAACCCCAATAGGTATTTCTGGAAATTATATCTCACTTTAGTATCATGCTTTTTTATAAGTGGTAAATAATGCTTTGCTTATCATCACCGCAATAAAATAATAATCATAAATAATAAAAAGCCTATAAAATAGTTGGTTAAAAATATTCGGAGATTTATGTTGTGCACGACATAAATAGTTGCCCCGGATAAACCATTTAGCGATGCAGTTTGCAACTGCTGTGTCATTTATTTTTTAATTTATTTATTATGAAAAAATTAAGTAGAGATGAAATGAAAAAAGTAATGGGTGGGGTGAATTTACCAGGAACAGAATGTGCTGCAAATTGTAACCCCGGATTTGTATCTATTGATGACTGTAGTGAAAAATGCACCGCTACCGAGGATGAGGGTGTAAAGTGTGGAACTAAGAAACAATGTTGTCCAGGTTTTACATGTTAACCCAAATAAGGCAATCAATTTTGTTGGTTACCTTATTATAAAATCAAATAAAAAATGAGTAATAATTTAGGCTCTTTTAAGTTTAAAATATTTGGATTTTTACTAAATTTTTTTATCATGCAATCGTCTGATGCTCAGGTTGGTCATTGTAAAATAAAGGGAAAAATATCTAATCAAAATTTTAAAGACATTGTTTATTTACTGAAAGGGAATAAGCCTTTTTTAAACCTGGCGGATATGGAAATTGTAGATTCTTCTGCAATAGATAAAGGAATATTTTCTTTTCATATTCCCTTATCTTATACAGACTATTATTCAGTGAGGTTAAAGTCTTTTAAAAAAGGTTTTATATTAATTTGCAGCCCAGGTGAGAAAATTGAATTACAATGTGATACTTCAAATTTCAAGTATCCTGAAATAACAGGGTCGAAGGAAAACACTTTACGCAAGAATAGTATAGATGTAAGAGATTCTTTGATTGTAAAAATGAATAGTTATGTTGATAGTAGCACATATGCACTTAAATGTAATGATTCGTCTAAATCTAAAAAATATGATTCTTTAAATATTTTTTGGGCCAATGAAATTACAAAGTTTAATATCCGTTTTATAAGAAATAATCCTCATTGTCTTACATCGTTAGAAATGTATAATAAATATTTTAGGCTATTCGATGAAGATTCTGTTAAACAGTACCTTAAAAATTTACCCATCGGTTTAAGAAAGCATCCATTGGTTAAAGAAATTAGTTACAAAAAACTTATTCTTGAAACTGAATTAAAAACAATTACTAAATTCTATGAAATAAAATATTTTGATACACTTAATCAACTGCATAGTTTTAATCCTTATTCTGGTAAATTAGTATTAATCGATTTTTGGGCAAGCTGGTGCAAACCATGCATTGAAAATTTCCCGTTATTGAAAACGATTGAGGAAAAATATAAGGATAAAAATTTTGCAATAATAGGAATTTCATTAGATGTTAGTTTGAAAAGATGGAAAAATGAAATAAATCGTTCAGGACTTACATGGAAAAATATCTCAGATTTGAAGGGGGAGTACGGGCTTGGGGCGAAATATTTAAATGTAACAACTATTCCACGATATGTGTTAATTGGTAAAGATGGTTTTATAATAAATGATGATGTACGGGAAAATGAAATTGAAAAAATGATAATACCAAATCTATGAGATGAGCAAATTGCACTTTTTTAAACTTCAGTTTGCATATGAGCCTTTGAGTTTTTGAAGAGATAACATTACTAACCCAATCTCGTCTACATTTGCATCATGCATTCTTTCAAGCTTTCTTTCTTAACTGTTGTTACTGCCGGTTAAAGAGTCTTGCTAAACTCGAAGAGGCTGATAAAACCATTTGGGTTTTATTCAATCAAGGATAAAATCAGGAAGAAAAACTTTGATGAGGAGATTAAAAAAATAAAATTCCGCTGGTTGAAGTATATGGACGATGAAAAATGGAGCGGTATATGGAAGGATAACAAAAATATCGAGGTAGCTGATGTAATAAACAGACATGCCGGCTGGATGAATGAAACGAACATAGCTTTTACCCCTACTTTTTTCCTGAATGGTAAAAAAATACTCGGCAGGTATGATTTAAAAGATGTAGAACTTCTGATACCCCGGCTTGCAGAAACAACAATGCTGCAGGCTTTAAAATAATTCGGAAATTTTTGTTGTACACAACATAAATAGTTGCCTCCGGATGAACCATTTTAACGATGCAGTTTGCAACTGCTACGTCATTTATTTTTAATTTTATTATTACAAAAAATTAAGTAGAGATGAAATGAAAAAAGTAATAGGTGGGGTAAATGAACCAGTAAATTGTACAGCGTCGGCAACTTGTGCTAACGGTCGAACTTTTAGTTGTGCAGGTAATACTCACACGGGAGCCGATGGTTCCGCATTAGGATGCTCTGCTCAAGACGGAGTCGGTGTAACTTGCTATTACCAAGAAAATGGGTTGACTCGTTGGGCTGTAGCGAGTTGTATCGCAGGCATGGTATGGAATACACCATAATTTTTTTGGAATTATTTTAATAAACAATCAAAACAATTTAATATGATAGAATTAACTCGATTAGAAATGAAAAAAGTAATGGGTGGGTATAACACAGTTTCAACCTGTAGCATTAAATGTAGTGACCAAGTATTTCATAATGTAGACTGTGGGAACAATGCATGTGAGACAACTACTACAAATAAAGTAAATTGTACTGATGGTTTAAAAATTGTAAGCACTACAGATCCTTGTAAAGATGTTGTAGCGCCTTTTTAGTATTATACTTAGAACCCATTATTTGAATAAAATGGGTTCTGTTTATTTTGGTTCAGCAAAAAAAATAAGTATGTTTAAACTTATTCAGATTGTTTTTATCTCTCTGGTATTAGCATTTCTTACTGCAAATTTATCAGCACAAAATACTGCATATATTTCTGGTTATATCAAAGGAATGGGTACAGGCAAAAAATTGCTTCTTGGAAATAGGCCTACCGGCACTGGACCTGGATTTATTTTTGATTCATATGATTCTACTTACTCTAAAAATGATTCTTTTTACTTTAATCCTATAAAATTTCAACATGTATCCGATTATAGTGTTGAAGTTGAAGATTTAAAAGGGTGGATTAGTTTTCTTATAGATACAGGGCATATTTCTGTAACAGGAAATTCCGACACAGTTTATTGGTCTAGGGTTCGAGGTTCTGGAAACCAGGATTTAATACGGAAATTTTATCGGGAATGGTATCTTCCATGGGACAAGGAATACACAATGGTCAGAAATAAACTGCAAATCAGAAAGGAAAAAGATAGTAATCTTTATAATAAAAGTTTAGACACATTGCAGAATATGGTCACTATGTTTAGGCAAAATGTTATAAATTTTTACCGTAAAAATGTAGAAAAGAAACCCTATGCTGCTTTTATTGCTTTGCGAATGTCTTCATTACAAGTAATGACAGATAGTATGTTGCAAATATATTTTAATCTTCTACCTTTTGAAGTTCAAAATTCTCCCGCACTTGAAGATGTAGCATATCGATTAAATGGCTTTAAGGAAAATATAAGTAAGGGTAAAAAACTTCCTTCCTTTAAATTTTCAACACCAAAAAATAAAACTATTAATCTAAAAAATGTAAAGGCAAAGTATAAGTTACTGGTATTTTGGGCAAGCTGGTGTGCTCCTTGTTTAAGAGAAATACCTTTACTGGATTCTTTGAATAAAAAATTTGAATTCAAAGGATTAAAAATACTGTGTATAAATGTTGATAATACCAAGGAGATTTGGAAAAATAATATTTCTAAATATGCCTTTAAATGTGTGCATTTGTATCAGGGAAGTTATTCCACCTCAGCCTTCTACAAATATTTTAATATTGAGTCAATCCCATTCTTGGTTTTACTCGATAATAAAGATAGAATTATTAAGTATGATGCTAAAATAAATGAAATTCAATCTTTTCTGGAATGATGATCAATTTATCTTTTATTTAAATTTCAATAAACCTACTATGAAAAAAATTCTTATAATTTTTATCGCTCCATTTCTCATATTCATAAGTTTTGCCGCATTTGGACAGAATATTTCAAAAACATCTATAAGAAAAGGAGAACAACTTCAGGATTATAATTTTATTAATGAAAGTTTGGGCAGAACAACTTTGCATTCTATTAAAGCAAAGTATAAGCTATTATATTTTTGGATATCAAAATGTGATTCATGTTTTAATGAAGTTGCCACCTTAAAGTTGCAGTATGATAAACTCAATAAGAAAGATTTAAAAATTCTTACTATTAATGTTGATGTGGTTCCAAATCAACAGGCCTTACTTTCAAAATTCGATATTCCATGTATTCAATTACATCAGGGAAGTTTTACAGCATCATCACTGTATAGGTCACTAAATATCAAAACTGTACCATTTTATTTACTTGTAGATGAGATGAATAGAATCATTAAATATGACATAAAAATTACTGATTTATCTCTTTTTGTAGAATAATCTAATTGGCACAAAAACATATTGATTTTTTTCAGCAACACAACCAAATGGATTGCGGCCCTACATCCCTTTACATGGTAAGTAAATACCATGGTCGCAATTTCAATATCGAAAAATTAAGGAAACTTACAGAAATAGGAAAGGAGGGTGTGAATATATTGGGCATTAGCGATGCCGCAGAAAAAATCGGTTACCGAACGCAAGCAGTACAACTTAATATTAAGGAACTAAATGAAGTACCATTACCCTGTATTTTGCATTGGGGTCAAAATCATTTTATTGTTCTGTATAAAATAAAAAAGCAACATTTCTTTGTTGCAGACCCAGGTAGAGGGTTATTAAAATATCAGCAAAAAGAATTTGAACAAAAGTGGATTAGTTCAAATCATTCTTCCAGCCAATCTTCACAGTACCTTCCACTGACGTTGGTGGGCACTGGGGTTGCTCTTTTGTTAGAACCTACTCCCTCTTTTTACAACAATATTTACAATGACGATTACTCAGAAGATCGCAGAAAAAACTTTAGTAATATCATTAAATATTTATACCCCTATAAAAGCTGATAGTACAACTGGTGCTTGGTTTATTGCTGGGCAGTTTATTGCAACTGGTATTTCCCTTTCTCACCCAGAGTATTGTAGACACCGGTATCAACACCGGCAACCTTCATTTTATCTACATCATACTTTTTGCTCAATTAGCTTTATTTGCAGGCAGGCTTTCGGTAGACTTTATAAAAAGCTGGATACTCTATCATATCAGCAGCAGGATAAATATCAGCATCCTCACCGATTTTTTAATAAAGCTGATGAAGCTGCCGGTAAGTTATTTTGACAGCAAAAAAACAGGAGATATCATGCAGCGCATGAACGACCATCAGCGCATACAAAGTTTTTTAACCGGAACATCGCTTACAACTTTATTTTCTCTTTTTAACCTTGTTATTTTTTCTGTGGTGCTGAGCATGTACAATGGTTCTATCTTCTTCATTTTTGTTGCAGCCAGTATATTGTATGGATACTTATTTTTCTTAAAAAAAGAAAACAACTCGATTACAAACAATTTGATATAGCTGCTGCTGAGCAGAGCAAAACCATGGAGATAGTGCAGGGCATGCAGGAGATAAAACTGCATGGCTGCGAAAAACAGAAACGCTGGCAATGGGAGAGGTTGCAGGCCAGAACATTTAAGCTGGGAATGAAAGGGCTTGCGCTTAACCAATGGCAACAAACGGGTGCCTTTTTTATCAATGAAGGAAAAAACATAACATTACTTTTCTTTCGGCAAAAGCGGTTATTGATGGTCAAATGACGCTTGGTGGTATGATTGCTATCCAATACATCATTGGTCAATTGAACAGCCCCATAGAACAAATGATCAGTTTTGTGCAAAGCTGGCAACTTGCCAAGATAAGCCTGGATAGGTTGAATGAGATACATGAGTTGAGGGACGAAGAGGAAGCCCCCCCGAACTGCATTCTTTCCCTGGAGGGAACCCCGGCGGGGGAGGGCAATCGAATGAACTTAGCGAATTGAATGGAATACGCTATGGTGAGTTAAGCAGGGAATTGCCAACCAATAAAACAATTGAACTGGCAAATGTTTCTTTCACTTATCCTGGTGCAGGTAATGAGTCTGTGCTGAGAAATATAAGCCTGCTTATTGCCGAAGGGAAAACCACTTTATTAAAACTGCTTTTAAAGTTTTACGAAAATTATAAAGGAGACATAAAAATCGGCGCAACCCCTTTGCCAAGTTTTTCGCTTCATTCTCCTCCACTTCCTCCCCCTTCTGGGTTCCTGCCAGGGAACGAACATAGTTCAGAGGGGGCTTGGGCTGGCTCCGGAGTTGGGCTTCAGTATCTCAGCCACCGGTCCTGGCGGCAGCATATAGGAGTAGTAATGCAGGAGAGTTTTATTTTTAGTGATAGTATAGCAGCCAATATTGCAGTTGGTGATGAAAATATAGATAGTGCCAAATTAAAAGAAGCTGCCCGTGTTGCTAATATTTTAGATTTTATAGAAAGCCTGCCGCTTGGTTTCAATACTAAAATCGGTGCAGAAGGAATTGGTGTAAGCGCCGGGCAAAAGCAACGGATATTGATTGCAAGAGCCGTGTATAAAAATCCTGATTATATAATTTTTGATGAAGCCACCAACAGCCTGGATGCCAATAATGAAACCATTATTATGAAAAACCTAAAAGTGTTTTTTAAGAATAAAACGGTAATTGTAGTGGCGCACCGGTTGAGTACTGTAAAAAATGCAGACCAGATTGTAGTGTTGCACAATGGTATCATTACAGAATGCGGAACACATACTGAATTGACAAACCTGCGTGGGGAATATTACACACTTGTAAAAAATCAATTGGAATTGGGAGACTAAATTATTGATCATGCCAACAGTAACTAATAACGAAATAAGGATTTTATCTAACGAGGTGCAGGATATTATTTCTCATAAACCAAACTGGATAGTACGAAACGGGATATCCCTATTTTTTCTCATTATAGTAATACTCATTGCATTTACCTTTATTATCAGCTATCCTGATATTGTAAACGCAAAAGCAACATTTACTTCCATTAATGCGCCCAAATAAGTAAAAACTAAATCAGAAGGCAAACTTGTAAAACTGTTTGTCGTAGAAGGGCAAATGGTGAAGCAGAACGAATTGTTAGGATTTGTTGAGAGCAGGGCAAACCACCAGGAAGTTATATTAGTTTCCCAATGGGTAAATACTATTCAGGATCTATTGGAAAGCGGGAGCATAGAATTTTTATCAAAGAATACAAATTTATCTTATCATAATTTGGGTGAGTTGCAGCAGGCTTTTCAAACATTTATGGGGGATTATAACTTGTTCCAGCAGTATTTGTCTGAAGGTTTTTTTTTAAGAAGAAAAAAATGTTAGTGGCTGATATTAGTTACTTTAAGCAGTTACATAGTAATCTTCACCAGCAAAAAACAATGCAGCAGGAAGATCTCGGCTTGGCGCAGCAAACCTTAGATGCTAATAAAACGCTGGATGCAGACAAAGTGATTTCTCCATTGGATTACCGAAATGAAAAAAGCAGGTATCTTGGTAAGGCACTAAGCATTCCGCAGATTACAGCAGCAATTATTGCAAACGAAAGCAGCCAGCATGAAAAACAAAAAGAAATAGCACAACTGGAAAATGAAATTGCACAACAACAAGGAATTTTCACTCAATCACTTCATACTTTCAAAGCTCAGGTAGCCGAATGGAAGAATAAATACCTGCTTGAAGCACCTGTGGCTGGCCGAATAGCATTTGCCCGTTTTTTGCAGGAAAATCAGCAATTACAGTTGAATGAAAACATCTGTTATGTGAATCCTGAAAACACCCACTATTTTGCGGAAATATTTATTCCGCAAAATAATTTTGGAAAGGTTAAAAAAGTACAAAAAATATTATTAAAATTACCCGCTTACAATTATGCCGAATTTGGGGCAATAGAGGGCAGGCTTGATTTTATTTCTAATATTCCATCAGACAGTGGATACCTGGCAAAAGCAAATTTGCCAAACGGGTTGCAAACAAATTATAAAAAAACGGTTCAGTATCATGAGGGCCTTGTAGCGCAGGGAGAAATTATTACGACTGATACAAAATTATCCGATAGGCTTTTTTACCAATTGAGAAATTTACTGCAAAAAAGGTAATGGCAATATGCTAGTCTTTCGGAATTCCTATTCCTTATTAGCCAACTGCCCGCAAGCTGCATCAAAATCTTTTCCCCGGCTGGCCTCAGGTATTGTAAAATTTAAATGGCAGAAACAGCATAACAGGTTGTTTAAAAAGGTTACTCATTTTGCGGGGGGGGGAGTAACCATTTAATTTTTCAAAATCTTCATTGCTGCATCCAAATGCCTTGATGGCCTTGTGAATTTTGTGCGGCTTAACATCAGCGCTTTTTTCCATTTTTGAATAAGCCTGTTGGCCAATGCCTAATTTTTCTCCTGCATCGTGTTGCTTAAAACCTTTGTAGTGGCGCATTTTGCGGATCGCTTCACCGGGTATTTTTTTGGGGCACATCGTTTTGGGTTTTAGATTATTGCCTGAAAGATATAGGATTAACAGATATTACCAAAATAACATTTAAAAATTTGGTTGTAAAAAGTTAAAGTTTGAAAAAGTTGTATTTTACAACTAACCCAAATGTGCCATTCTGGAAATTAACCCTCACTTTAGTATAAAGCTTTTTATGCTGGGTAAATAATTTTTCTCTAATCTTCACAACAATAATTCTAAAATAGTAAAGAATAAAAACCAATAGAATAACTGGTTTAAAATATTCGGAGATTTGTGTTGTGCACGACATAAATAGTTGCCTCCGGATGAACCACTTAACGATGCAGTTTGCAACTGCTACGTCATTTATTTTTAATTTTATTAATTATGAAAAAATTAAGTAGAGATGAAATGAAAAAAGTAATAGGTGGAATGAATGCGCCGGGTGGTGCTTGTGCAGAAGACCATACCTGGTTAGTCTGTAGCACGCCAAATGGTACGGAGAGTTGGTGTCGTAGTTCTTCATCTGGTAATGCCTCTAATGTCTGTCAGAGTATTTATCCTGCTTATGGTGGTTCTGTTTCCGGAAATTGGGCTCCTGTAGTAATAGTGCCCTAAAAGCTATCAGGGCTATCAGTTCTAAATTGGTAGCCCTGTGTTTAATCAAGGGTTTAAATTTTGTTAGCTACTGTTAGCATTTGACTTTATAAACATTATTTTCCATGAGTATAGATAAACTTTTTTTGTTGTGGTTTTTAATATTTTTCAATGCTTGTAAAAGTCAGAATAATAGTGATAATCGTAGAATCAATGATGTAGTACCAATAGTGCATCAAAAAAAAGTATTTTTCGATGCTGATGTTTCAAATTTGATGACAGTGCATGCACTTGTTAATAAAACTGATTCAGCAATTTTTATTTTAGATAATGGTACAATGGATAATTACTGTATCATCTTCGATAAGAAGTATGCACTTAATAAAAACCTGATAACTACCGGCGACCCAAGAGAAATAAATAAATTTCAAGACTCAGCTAAATTAGATATTCAATTCGGTCATTATAATTTTATGTCAACGAATAACCGGATAATGGATTTGCCTGTTTCCGAAAAAATTGCTTTTGATGGTTTGTTGGGTATGGGGTTTTTGAAGAATTATATATTGGAAATAGATTATCATAATGATTTTTTTAAATTAGACACAGTATTCTCTCTTGATGCAAAAAATTACCATGAAATTCAATTAGAAAAGAGCGGCATGTTTTTAAAAATGCCTGTTGTCTTTTATATAAACGGAAGAGCAATCAGCAAAACCTGTATTTTAGATTTAGGGCTTGGTGGAGATGGTTTTTTCTGGGGAACCGGTGCGGTTCAGGCTTTACCAGGAAATTTGATTGATACACTGTCCTTAAAAATGTCAAGTAAAATCACTGTTACAGGTGAGACTGTGCATATCACAAACTTTACGTTTGACTCAGTTCAGTTATTTCATGACGCTATATTATTAAATGTTGATGGGTTACTTTCTTTTTCAGAAAAGGGTATTACAAGTTCCAATTGGGTTTTATTTGGAAACTCCATTTTGAAAAAGTTTGGAAGGGTGTTTATTGACTTTAGAAAAAACAAATTGTACCTAAGCAAGACAATTTAGAAGCAATTATTTAACTCGAAAAATCGGTAGGTGGTATGTTTGACAAAACTTTGTGTATGACAACAAATAATTTAAACCATCTAAAATAAAATTATTGAAATGGAAGGTTTTACCCCTTATTAGCCAACTGCCCGCAAGCCGCATCAATATCTTTTCCCCGGCTGCGTCTAACCCTTACATTTATTTTGTGTACTACCAGGTAATCGGTAAAAAGCTGCGTGCTGTTTTCATCGGTTTTAATAACAGGGATGCCCGCAACGGGATTGTGAGTACCTAAGCCAATTGAGTTTTAATAATTTGGTTGTAAAAAGTTAAATTTTCAAAAAGTTGTATTTTACAACCTGCCCGATTGTATCATATTCAAAAATATACCTTCACTTTACTTCTACCCTGGAAAAGGGAGTTCACAATTGTAATTAAAAATACGGGTCAAAAAATATTCGGAGATCTATGTTGTGCACGACATAAATGGTTGCCTCCGGATGAACCATTTAGCGATGCAGTTTGCAACTGCTGTGTCATTTATTTTTAAATTTATTAATTATGAAAAAATTAAGTAGAGATGAAATGAAAAAGGCAATGGTTGGTACTGAACCTGGATGTGGACAGTATCAAGGTCAAACTACATACACTTGCGGCACCCGTGTTTAAGGTGCTCTTTGTTATATTGACTATTGCTATTGCAACGGTACTCAAGTACCTTTTGGGTGTGATGTAGCACAAGAAAGTTTGTCCGAATGCGGGTAATCAATATTAATTTGGAGGTTGTTTGATTATTATAAACCACCCCCTTTTTATTTTAATTAGTTAACTATGAACTTAATGAACAAGATATTGCTAACAATTATGGTTGTTTTTTTCTGTTTTATTGTAGCCAATTGCCAGGACACTACAAAAGCACCACTTCAACCTTATCTCACAATGTCGGTAGCACAACAACGACAGGAGATGTTGATTAAAAGATTATCCGATTATAGCTACATCATTGGCCGGAACTTTGGGAAATTCAGCGTTGCCAACAAAGATGGAGATGTTATCCTCAACAACGACAGCCTTATGGGGAAAGTAGTTTTTGTAAACTTTTGGTTTGATGGCTGTGCGTATTGTCATAATTTATTTGAACCACTCAACAGATTGGATGAATATTATAAAAATGACCCTCGCTTTAAAGTTGTAAGTTTCACTTTTGATAATATTGATTTCATGCAGAAAAATATTAAAAAGTACAATCTGCGTTACCCGGTTTTTTATTTACAGGAAGTTTTATGCCATTCACTGATGACATATAAAGGATTTCCTTCAAATCTTTTATTGGATAAAACAGGGAAAATCGTAGATGGATTTGGTGTAACACCTCTTCTTAAGAATGCTCATTTTTTTGAACAGGACTTAATTCCGAAAATAGACTCATTGTTACATGTTAAGTAGATTGTAGAATATATCCTTGCATAAATGAAAATAATATTAGCCTGTTTATTGCCACTCCTTTATTGTTGTTTGTCATTTGCACAAACGGGCGGCAAAATTGTATCAAAGCTGCCTTTTCCACAGGCTGGTATCACAAACACTTATATTTATACGCCACCAAAGGGCCTGTTAATTCCGGAACGGTTGCAGGCGCTGATCGCTTACGAATCCCACAATAAATTTTTCAAACAAGCAGTTCCCGCCAGCAAGGAAAATGGCCGTTATTGCTTCTCTTTTAAGGCTCCACATTCTACCGCAATTCTTATTGTAAGTATGGTGAATGGTAAGGAGCAAGTACTTTCCACCAACAGTTTAACCATACCACAGAAACAGGTGATTGACAATAATGTTGAAACTGGTTTTGTAATAAACCTGCACAATCAACAAAAGCAACGATTTGTTTATGAAAATGTACAGCTTGCCAGGTTGTTAAGTGGTTATGCCAGGTATGCGCTACAGCTAAAGCCGTTACCTGATGACATTTTAATTAAAATGTATGAAGATGCATACAGCCTGCATCCCAGCTTAAAGGAAGATGAAACTTATATAGATTATTTGATGATGTTGTATAAAAATCAGCCGGTAGATTTGAAGCCGGCACTTATAAGATATGCAAGTGATATGCTTTCCAAAGAGAATAGCGAGGTTAAATGGTTAAATGCCGCAAAAATATATCAGTCGTTAAATATGCCGGATGAGTTGGAAAAAACTACAGCAAAAATATTGACTGCATTCCCTAATGGTATCGAAGCCGGGCAAATCTTTTGGAATGAGTTTTACCAGGCAAAAGACAAAACAGAACAATCAATACTGGCTTCAATGGCTTCTTACATCAATCGCTTTGGAGATAGTTCCTACAGCGTGAAAGCGAGGTTTTATAATCCTATTATTTCATTTTTAATTGACAGGAAAGATTGGTGCAGCTTGTATCGTTACGAAACTTTGGTTAGTAAAAAGCTACTCATTCCATATAACTATAACAGTGCTGCATGGAGGATTGTTGACAAAATAATACATAATCCCGGAGGGGATTTGGCGTATGCAAAACTGCTCTCACAAAAGTCTTTAAAAATGCTTGGGGAAATAATAAGAGATTCTTCAAACAGTGAATTGTATGATGAGGATTTGTACCGTGTGCAGGACATGTTTATGAATACTTACGCCCTTATTCAATATAAACTTGGTGAGTTTGACAGTGCATTTTACCTGCAGCACGCTATTTTTATACGGGGTAAAGATTTGCTGGATGTAAATGGTATGGAGCGATATGCAATGTATGCAGAGCAGGTAAAAGGTTCGGAGTATGCTAAAACTTTTTTAGAGCAGGCTTTATTAAGCGGCGTAAGCTCTGAATTAATGCAAACTCAACTACAAAGGATATACAACAAACTGAATTTACCGGATGAGACATTTGAAAAAGTTGTATTGAAAAATAATTTACTTGAAGCCAGAAATAACGAAAAGGTTATTCTTAAAAAATATGGCACATTAAAAGCTAAAGACTTTACTTTAAAAAATTTGGATGGCGGAGAAGTAACGCTTTCGTCTTTGATAAACAAAGTGGTGGTACTGGATTTTTGGGCAACATGGTGCGGGCCTTGCAGGGCCTCGTTTCCGGCGATGCAGGTTTTGCTGAATAAATATAAGGGAGACAGTAGTGTAGTATTTCTTTTTATTGATGTTTGGGAAAATACTACGCCACTTAAAATGAAAACAGCGGCATCTCAGTTATTAAAAGAGAACAATTATGGGTTTACGGTATTATTGGATGTAAATGATAAAGTGGTGAATGACTATAGAGTGGATGGCATTCCCACAAAGTTTGTTATTGATAAAAAGGGAAATATTGTTTCTATGGGCGATGAGCTTAAAGATTTGTCTGTTATTATTGATGCTGCAAAAAAATAATTTCTTTCGCAACACCAGCTTAGAGTTGACAAAAACATTGCTTACCCCTTATTAGCCAACTGCCCACAAGCCGCATCAATATCTTTTCCCCGGCTGCGTCTAACCCTTACATTTACTTTGTGTGCCATTAAATAATCGGTAAATATTTGTGTACTGTCTTCATCAGTTTTGATAAAAGGGATACCGGCAACAGGATTGTATTCAATTACGTTTACCAGGCGGGTGGGAATTTTGCGGTAAACTTTTACGAGTTCAGCAGCATCCTGAAGGCTGTCGTTTTCGCCCTGGAGTAAAACATATTCGAGGGTGATATCGTTTTTAGTTTGGTCGTAAAAATAATTGAGGGCTTCTATCAATGCTGCAATATTATTGGTTTCGTTGATGCCCATGATGCGGTTGCGCTTTTCATCTGTGGCGGCATGTAAAGAAAGGGCAAGGTTAAAACGCACTTTATCATCGCCCAGTTGTTTAATCATTTTGGCTACCCCTGCAGTGGAAACGGTAATGCGTTTGGGGCTCATATTCATACCATCACTTGCGGTAATTCGATCGATGGATTGCAATACATTTTTATAGTTAAGTAAGGGTTCGCCCATACCCATATAAACGATATTGGTGAGGTTGGTGCCATTTACCCGCTGGCTTTCTTCATTTAGCATGGCCACCTGGTCGTATATTTCATCAAAACCCAGGTTGCGTTTGCGGCCCATGAGGCCGGTGGCGCAAAAGGCACAGCTAAGGCTGCAGCCAATTTGAGAAGACACACAGGCAGTATTTCTTTTTTCGGTGGGGATGAGTACGCCTTCAATAAAATGTCCGTCAAAGGTTTTAAAGCGTGATTTTAGCGTGCCATCATTGCTATGCTGGCTTGCATCTACGGTGAGTGCGGTAAATTCAAATTCATCTGCCAGCTTTTGGCGCAGCTCCAGCGAGAGATTGCTCATATCATCAAAACTTCGGGCATTTTTTTTCCACAGCCATTCATAGGTTTGAATGGCACGGAATTTTTTATCTCCGATAGATTCAAAGTATTCTTTAAGGGCAGGTAAGCTAAACTCACGTATGTTCTTTTTGACTGGCATAGCGGCAAAGATAAGGAACACAGAAACAGGGCCGAATTGATTTAAGGAAATCTTTTATCTTGCGGGCGGATGGTGCCTGCCAGCAGAAAGTAGTTGCTCATATGAGTAATGGGAGGTAACAGGCCAATATGATTTAATTTGTTGTAGGTGCTTTATTAATAAACTATCCTATATTTTGCTCAATAAAGAGATATTGTACAAGAGTGCGACGCCAATGAAGATGCACAAAGAATATTGGCCGGGCTCATAAAATAAATTTATGAATACAGTTTATGTTGTTGACACGGTGAGAACGCCCATTGGTAAATACGGTGGGGCTTTGGCCAATATACGTCCGGATGATTTGCTGGCGTATGTGATAAAAGCTTTGATGAACCGAAACCCTAATGTGGATGTAAATGCTATTGAAGATGTGATTGCAGGTGCAGCCAACCAGGCGGGAGAAGACAACCGCAATGTAGCCCGGATGGCTGCGTTGCTGGCAGGCCTTCCTGTGACTGTGGCGGGCAATACCGTAAACAGGTTGTGTGCAAGTGGCCTGCAGGCTATTATGGACAGTGCCCGTACCATTGCCTGCGGCGATGCAGAGCTGATGATTGCCTGCGGTGTGGAGAGCATGAGCCGTGCACCTTTTGTGATGCCTAAGGCAACCAGCGCTTATGACCGTAATGCACAATTGTTTGATACAACTATGGGCTGGCGTTTTGTAAATAAACAACTTGCAGAAATGTATTTCCCCTACAATATGGGTGAAACAGCAGAAAATGTAGCCAAACAATGGAACATCAGCCGCAATGCACAGGATGAATTTGCGATGGAGAGTCAGCAGAAATATGCAGAAGCTTACAGTGCAGGTAAATTTAAAAATGAAATAATACCCATCAAAGTGCAGGTAGGCAAAGATGCATTTGATTTTGATAAAGATGAACATCCGAGAGTATCGTCTATGGAAAAACTGGCCACTTTAAAACCTGCTTTTTTAAAAGACGGAACCGTAACTGCTGCCAACAGCAGCGGCATTAATGATGGTGCTGCAGCCATGTTGCTGGCCAGCGAAGCGGCCGTAAAAAAATATGCCCTGCAACCTATGGCAACTATCAAAAGTATGGCGGTTGCCGGCGTAGATCCTGCGGTGATGGGCATTGGCCCGGTACCGGCTTCATTGAAAGCTTTGCAGCGTGCAGGCCTTGCCGTGAGCGATCTTGACCTGGTGGAACTGAATGAGGCTTTTGCTTCGCAAAGTATTGCCTGCATTCATGATCTTGGGCTGGATCTGCAAAAAGTGAATGTTAATGGTGGTGCCATTGCATTGGGGCATCCATTGGGTTGCAGCGGGGTAAGAATATCTACAACCTTATTGCATGAAATGGTAAAGAGAAAAAGCAAATATGGGTTGGCTACGATGTGTGTTGGTGTGGGGCAGGGAGCGGCGATTGTGTTTGAGAGAAGCCCCATCCTCTGACTCCTTCCCCGAAGGGAAAGGAGCAGCACAGTAGCATAAAGCCGGGCACTGGTTGTTCCCATTTTTTCTTCAACAATTAATTGTTCGGACGGGGGGAAAGATGAAAGGTCAAAGGTCAAAGGTCAAAAGTCAAAAGTCAAAAGTCAATGTGAAAAGAGAAGCCAAAAAAGTCATGGGGCAAAAGTGAAAGGGCAAAGCCTGCCAGGATTGAAGAAATGGGGTGAATGGGAATGACGTATGACGAATGAATATCAACGATGGAACTTATAATTTAAAAAGAAGCCGCCTTATTAATCTGTAGTTTACTAAAATGCAAAGAACCATTAATACAACAGCTACGGCCGATACAGTCCAGTGAATCCAAACCGATAAATCATCTCTTCCGTTTAAAAAACTTTGCTGAAAAAAATATTGAAAGACTTGCGTTGCAATAAGGGCAACGATAATAATGCTGATGTAAACAGGTACCCATTTTTTTGCTACCGTATTACTAAGCCAGCCGGGAGCATATCCCATGGTTAGCAATAGTTGCAGGTTGTCTTTACTGCGGGCAATCATTAGTTGCAGGTAAAAGGAAAAAAGCATCATGGCCAGTAATATTACCAGCAGCGAAAAGCCTCCCAGTCCGCTTACAACTGCCTGCAGTATTTGTTTTACCCTGCCGAATTTTGTTTTGTCTTTGTTTACCTGGTAATTTTTTGCCTGCAGGTAATTGAGAAAATCTACATTATTGGCATCGGTCGTTTTAATAAATACACGGCTGGCATTGCCCCCGGAAATATTAGCAATATTTTTATTGGCCCATTCTAAAAAATTGATGGGGACAATTACAGAATTAATACGATCGCTTTGTGCAACAATATTGCCTTTGAATATTTTTGTGCCATAAATCCCCGTGCATTCCAGTTGAATGAGTAATGCACTTACACTGCCTTCGGAAATCTGTGGCAGTCCACGGCTGGGTGCAAATACGGTATTGTATAATTCAAGGTAATCGGATGCGATGATGATGGGAACAATGGCCTGGCCCTCCTGCCAGGTAAAAGTTGGCGGAACGGTATCTATAAAATCATTGTCGATGGCTTCCAGGAAAATATCTGTTGTAAAGGGAAGGGTTGATCCGCCAGATGCAGCAACAACAAATTTATTAGCCAACAGGGGAGTGGCATCTTCAATAAATTTTTGTGCTTTTAAATCATCCAGGTCTGCCTGCGAAAAACTGTGGTCATCGCCAATATTTTCGTTGGTAATTGTTTTGGTAACGGAAATAAAATCAAAACCCGACTTGCGTGGATTACGGTCTTTTAATAATTGGTTGATGTTGATAAACATTTGAACCGAACACAATAATAACAATACACCAATGCCCAGCCCGCCATAACTAAACAACCGTGAAGACTTGTTTTGGTTCATGTTGAGGAAAGGGGCGATATTTTTAAAAGAGAGCTTCAAGAAATTTATGATTTATGATTTTTGATTTGTGATTTATGATTTATGATGTTTGATTTGTGATGTGTGATTTATGATTTATGATTTATGATGTTTGATTTGTGATGTTTGATTTGTGATGTGTGATTTGTGATTTATGATATTTGATTGATGTTTGATATAATTACCCGATTAAAAATCGGGAGAACTATAAAATGTGAATTAAGATATGCCGGGTTTGTAGATTTGATATTAAGTAGTTGCATCTGTGTTGTAGTATTGCGAATTAAAAAAAATCATAAATCATATATCCAAAATCTTACATCCTTATAGTTCTATCAGCCTTATAAATTGCGACTTCACTCAAATCTGTCAATATAGTCCCTGCATTTCTTTTTTCAACTTCTTCTTCTATTAATGCCATTGCTTTTCTGCTGTTGGCTTCATCCAGGTGACTGAATGGTTCATCCAGTATTAAAAAATCAAAAGGCTGTTGCAATGCCCTGATGATGGCAATACGCTGTTGCTCGCCATAACTGCAAATGCCTGCCGGTTGGTGTAATTTGTTGCCAATACCCAATCGTTCGGCCATGTCTTTTATGGAGAGGGCATTAAGAAAAGGGTTTAATATTTTTTTGATGTGAATATTTTCCTGTGCACTATGCTCAGCAAAAAGCCTGAGGTCCTGGAAAACAATACTTAACTGGCTGCTTCTGCATTGGGCTGTTTCCTCTGCACTAAAATGACGGATGTTTTTATTGTTGAAAAGTATGTTGCCGCTATAATCTTTTCTTAGCCTGTATAAAAAATGAATGAAAGAAGTTTTGCCGCTGCCACTGGGTGCTACCAGTTGAATTTTTTCTCCTTTTTTAAATACTAATTCTTTGTTCCAGATTTGCGACTGGTTTATTTTTTCCTTCTCTAAAAAAACCGGGCTTACCTGTTGTAATGTTATCTCCATAAAAACTCCATTAAAAAAAGCCGCCGGGTTCATCGCCGGCGGCTTTAAATGTAAAACTATTTTACTTAAACCGGTTATTCTACCATTGCTGCAGAATCCAATACAGGAGAAGTATTTCCGGGTAATCTTAAATCGTTGATGTTGGGTTGGTTTTTCTTTTGCTCTGCAATATTGGCCATTATACCCATGTATTTATTCAATTGTTTTAAACTGTTGGCAGATTTGTCTACCAGGTTTATTTCATAATGCTGAGTGATGCCGCCTTTATTAAAATCTCCGCCACTGATGATGATATTCTCCCACATTTTAACAGATGTTTCCAGGGCTGATAATGCCAGGCTGTCTTTGCTTACCTGCTCTCTCATTGATGTCATAAAATATTGCAGGTTTACATATCCGCCGATGGAGCTTGATGCAATCTTGTCGTAAAAATCAAATTTACTGTTGCCAGCTTTGGTTACAAACTGATCGATGTTTTCTTTTTTATTGCCAATAGCAAAATATTGATCATTGCTGTTAAAATGTATTTGAGAAGCCATATTCCCCAATCCCTGTTTACCGCCTTTTTTTCCGGCATTAATCAGCTTTTCAAAAGAAGCTTTATCGCCCACCGATGCAGCAAATAACACAGATGCATTTGTTTTTCCGCTGCTGTCTTTTGCAATGTCTGAAACTGCCAGCAGGATATCTCCTTTGTTGGCTTTTACAAAATCATCCAGGTTAAATCCAAGGAATGCGGCACCCATATTGATTAAACCTTCCAGGCCGGTAAGTTTTACAAATTCTTTAATACCTTCGGGTTTAAAGTTCATGGCAATAAAAAGGGCTACATCTTTTGCAGGCAAACGTTTTACCATATCGCTGCTGATTTTGCTGCCACCGTATTTTTTCCAGATTTCTGTCATTTCTTTTCCGGCATACGATTTCATGTCTACATCAATTTTACCGTTCTCAAAATTTACGGTGCCCGTAGCAACAGAACCTTCAGATAATTTGCTCAAATTAACCATACCCATTCCGGGTATTCCTTCTGTGCCCGTACTTAATATTTCTGCATTTATCCAAAAATGAATATCTCCTTTGGTTGTTACCAGTTCGGTAAACTGGCTGTTTTTGGCCATGCTCTTGCCTTCGGCCAAAGTGTAAAGTTGTGCGGCAGTGATCACAGCATTTCGCAGCGGCTTTACAGCAGGTACAGGAGCCGGCGTACTATCGTTTTCTATTTTTTGTTCCATTTTATCCATCCATGCTCCGGTGTCATTCATTTTATTTCCTTCAGGAGCATCTGCTATCAGCATGAATTTATCTTTATCCCAGGATACAGTTGTTTTTTCGTTGCTGATAAATTGCACCCCATCTTTTTCAGAAGCCTTCGCATCCTTTAAAGCAGCGGTATTATATGTTTTAAATTTAGCAGCATCTTTAATGGCTCCCTGAAAAACTACATAAGTGCCGGTAGAATCTTTTACCATAAAAAAAGCCATGTCTTTTTTAGTATCAATTCCGGTATTTTCCGGATTGTCTAAAGCCGATTTCACAAAACTGCTTAATGAACTGTCGGCATACATCTTTATGAAAAGTTCATTTTGTTTTACTTCTTCCCAGGGAAGTTTATCTGAAATGGATTCGGCATTTACATGCACTATTACAGCAGCAGTAGCCGGAATGTAGCGGCCCTGAGTATTGCTTTTTTTACAGGAAACCATCATTAGCATTGCTAAAAAAGCAATAGGGAGCAAGGGCAAAAATTTTAATCGCATAAAAATTTATTTAATAATTAATACAGGTTTATTTTATTGGTAACCTAAGCTATTGGTTATTTTCTTTAAAGTACGCTGCTAAACGGATAAGTGGTATTTTTTCCTGTGTAGCCGTTGCCAGGTTTTTTACTACCGCTTCTTTGTTTTCTATTTCCTTGCTGCCAATTATGACCACATAAGGAATGAATTTTTTATCAGCATATTTAAATTGTTTATCCATTTTTGCAGGCTCATGAAAAAGCTCACAGGCAATGCCGCTGTTTCTTAATTGCTGTGCATATTGCAGGGCCATCAAACTTTCGGCTTCACCCATATTAAAGAACAAAACCCTGGTATTGGTTTTTAAATTTGCAGGAAACAGGTTTAATTCTTCCAGTACATCATAGATCCTGTCCACCCCAAAACTAATACCCACTCCCGGAATACCCGGCACGCCAAACAGCCCTGTAAGATCGTCGTATCTGCCACCTCCGCCAATGCTGCCCATTTTTACAGAAGCGGGCGCTTTGGCTTCAAAAATAATTCCGGTATAATAATTAAGTCCTCTTGCCAGGGTAAAATCAATGGAGAGGTTTACATTTTTTGTTTGATTAAAAATAAACCTAATTTCATCAATACCCTTTCCTGCAGTTTCGTTGCCCAAAAATAATTTTTCAATCGATTCTAATTTTTCATCATTGGTTCCGGTGATGTTCAAATAAGATTCAATAACATTTATCTGTTGTTCGTTTAAGCCTCTTTGAGCAAGTTCTTCTTTTACTTTGTCAATGCCTATCTTATCTAATTTATCTATGGCAATGGTGATGTCTATCATTTTGCCGGCACCGCCACATAGTTCTGCAAGGGCAGCAAGGATTTTTCTGCTGTTAATCTTAAGTTCGTAATCCTTCAGCCCCATATTGTAGAAAGCAGTGTGGTAGATATTACACAATTCTACTTCGTTGATAAGTGAAGTACTTCCTACTACATCTGCATCGCATTGGGTAAACTCCCGGTAACGCCCTTTTTGTGGCCGGTCTGCTCTCCAAACGGGTTGTATTTGGTAGCGTTTATAGGGAAACGTTAGCTGGCCATGGTTCATTGCCACATAGCGGGCAAAGGGAATAGTGAGGTCATATTTTAAAGCCCTTTCTGTGAGCTCTGCAGTATTTTTTCCCTGCATTAGTTTATCAAAACCGGTTTTTGCTTTATCCGTATTTTTAGGATCGTTGAGTCCGTTGTTTAATATTTTAAATATGAGTTTGTCTCCTTCATCTCCATATTTGCCCATCAAAGTTTCCAGGTTTTCCATGGCGGGTGTTTCCAAAGGCTCAAAACCATACAACTGAAAAACAGAACGGATCGTATTAAAAATAAAATTTCTTTTATAAATTGTTTCTGCCGAAAAATCCCTGGTGCCCTGCGGTATGCTTGGTTTAGCCATTATAATTGTTGGGTTTGTTTGTTCTTAATCAAATAGTTTTCAATAATGGCATCGCAGTTTTTATCAATCAGTTCGTACACTTCATGATAGCCATCTTCATCTCCATACCATGGGTCTGGTACATCTGCATTTTGCCCCGGATATAATTCTTCTAAAAACAGTTTTATATTGGATTCATTCATGTTTGGCCCTGCAATGCTTCTCATTTCTGCCAGTACATCATCTGCCATTACATAAATCCTGTCAAACAAATCAAGATCTTCTGCTTTAAATTTTCTGGCTACCTGGCAAGCGATATCTACAGCATTTAGTTTGGCCACTTTTTGGCTAAGATGATGAGGCGCTTCGCCTACATGAAAGCCATTGGTGCCTGCGCTATCAATGGTCCAGTTAAGCCCTGCTTCCATTGCCTTTTTTTGCAAGATGCCTTGTGCCAGGGGGCTCCGGCAAATATTGCCCAGGCATACCATTAAAATTTTCATGGGGCAAAGATAAAGAGTTGCTTGTTCATTGTTGTTGGTTCATCATTCATAGTTAAAACTGTGTGATTGTTTATAGTTTGAAAACATGCCTGTAAAAAACTCCCGACGCTGAACTACGCACTGCAACTTACCAATTATGGATTTCATCAACTTCCTGCATCTCAATATTAAACTAGCGCTGGTTTTCTAAAATTTTCTATTCATTTCTAAAGCAATTGATCATGAGAACAGAACAAATTTTATCATCAGACATCCTGGATATCGTTTTCGATAACCGCAACAAAAGTTATGGAGCTTACGACCTGCGTAAGTTTTATGGAAACAGGCTTGCAAAAGCCCTCCTGCTTACTTTTTCATTAACAGGAGCTGCTGTTTTATCTGTTAGTTTTTTAAAGAAAGAAAAAATTGCCCGGCCTCAAATTCCTGATATTGTTATGGTGAACACACGTGTTCATACCTTAGAGCCGGTAGAAATAGTGGCTCCAAAACAAAAGCCTGCACAAAAACAAACAGCCAAAGTGCCTGGCCAAAAGCATTTGAGTAATATTGTAATTACTAAAAATGAAAAAGAAGCTACTCCATTGGCAAAAAATTTAGATAGCGTAGCTATTTCAAATACAACCCAGGCCGGCGAAGCTGGAGAAAAATTATTGGTGAAAGGACCTGAACCAGGAGCAGAAAATATTAAAGCACCAACTGCGCCTGCTGCTGTTGATAAAATTACACCTATGTATACAGCAGAGGTAATGCCTAAGTTCCCCGGTGGAATGGGGGGTTTAAGAAAATTTTTACAAAAAAACCTGCAAAATCCCCAGGATCTGGAAGAAGGACAGGTAATATCTGTAAAAATAAAATTTGTAGTAGGATATGATGGTAAACTTAAATCTTTTGAAACTATAGAAGATGGCGGAAAGGCTTTTAACAATGAAGTAATAAGGGTTTTAAAAAGAATGCCGGAGTGGGAACCAGGCAGAAGTAATGGCGAAAATGTATCGGTTTATTATACGATTCCTGTAAAGTTTACCGCTGCAGAATAATTAGCTTAACAATTTATTTGTAAATTGCTTTTTCTAAAAAAAAAATATCATGGCGCTGGAAGAGTTTGAAAAAGAAGAAATGAGTGAAAAGAACAAGGGGTATATTCGTATGAAAAGTATCATGGACTATGGTATGGGTTTGCTTTGGATGGCCATGGGAATATTTCTTTTATTTATTAAATATTTCGATACTGCATTCCAGGCCAGGTTTGATGATCCTGTTATGAAAATATTTGGGGGCATTTGTCTCGTATATGGTTTGTTTAGAGTGTATAGAGGGTACAAGAAAAATTATTTTATAGAAAGATGAAAAAAAAACATTTTAGAATAGGCGGATGGATAAGTTGCCTTGCTGTTTTTCTTTTATCCTCATGTGATCCTCAGAAAAATGATCGTTTATTGTATGATTCTCCATCGCATGGAACCATTCATATCAGTGTAGATGAATCATTTAAACCTGTGATGGAGGAACAGATACAGATGTATGAATTATCCAATCCGGGTACAGATATAATTCCACATTACAAACCCGAGGCAGAGTGCTTAAAAGATTTGTTCTGGGATACTACCAACAGGGCTGTTATTATCACAAGAGGGCTTTTAGATAATGAAGAAAAATTTCTTAAAGATTCTTTAAATTATCGTCCTGCATGGAATATGGTGGCAACAGATGCCATTGCTGTAATTGTAAATGAATCGAGCACAGATACATTGTTTACGCTACAACGTTTATATGATCAGCTTAGAGGTAAAATAAACAGGGATCAAACCATTGTATTTGATGGGTTGAATGCTACCAGTACTGTAAGGTTTGTTGTAGACTCTGTATTAAAAGGAGAGAAATTTGATACCTCCGTTGTAAAGGCCGCCAAAACAAGTAAAGATGTTTTGGATTTTATTGCAGGCAATAAAAATGCAATCGGTCTTGTGGGAATTAACTGGATAGGTAATCCTGAAATACCTGAACAGGTGGCAATGCTTAAAAAAGTAAAGATTGCTTATGTAGAATGTATACTTTGTGAAGATACACCATATGTAAAACCTATGCAGCAGAGCATTGTAACAAGGAGGTATCCATTGGTACGGGGTTTGTATTATATAAACAAGGAAAATTATACGGGCCTGGGTACAGGCTTTGTAAATTTTCTTAAAAATGAGAGAGGTCAACTCATATTTAGAAGAGCCTATCTTGGCACGGTGATGGATTTGGACATACGGAAAGTAAAACTAAACGAAAAATTACCAAATAATTAATTAGTGTCTTTAACGATTCTTTATAAATTTTTATATCATTGCAGCAGTCAAACAACAAATTGAAAAACATGAGAAGACAAATTACTAGAGGCATATTTTTTATTGGCGCACTATTTTTGGGCTTAACAACAATGGCACAAAGTATTGATGATGGTAAAAAGTTTATGTACTATGAAAGGTTTAAAAGTGCAAAAGATGTTTTTGAGAAATTGATTGCTGCCAACCCCAATAATGAAGAAGCAACCTATTGGTTAGGACAGGCAGAAATTGGTTTGGAAAATGTACCGGCAGCAAAAAAACTTTACCAGGCTAAGTTGTCTGCTACCCCTAACAGTCCTTTAGTATTGGCTGGTATGGGGCATATAGAACTGATAGAAGGTAAAGCCCAGGATGCACGAAACCGTTTTGAAACCGCTATTTCACTTAGCCAGGGTAAAAGTATTCCTGTGTTAAATGCGGTGGGTTATGCCAATGCAAATCCCGAAAGTAAAAACGGTGATGCTGCTTATGCCATTGATAAACTGAAACAGGCTACAGCCATTAAGAAATTTAATGATCCGGAAGTGTATGCCAACCTTGGAGACGCTTACCGCAAATTTGCAGATGGTGGTAATGCAGTTTTGAGCTACCAGGCCGCACTGGCTTTAAGCCCTAACTATGCAAGGGCTATTTACAGAACTGGCAGGGTTTACCAATCTCAGGGAGTTTCGCAGGAGTCGATTTTTATGAAATTCTACAATGAAGCTATTGCTAAGGATCCTGCATATGCTCCTGTATATGCTACATTATGGCAGTATTATTACGAATCAAATGTTACTAAAAGTGCAGAATATTTTGAAAAATTAATTGCACATTCAGATGATGATCCAAAGACTTGCGCCAACAGGGCATCTATGAAATATGCACAAGGTTTGTTTAGTGAAGCCGTTAGCCAGGCTGAAGCCTGTATTGCAGCCGAAGGGAATAATCCCTATGTAAACCTGTTTAAAGTAAAAGCATTTGCGTATAACCGTTTAAAAGATACGGTGAATGCTAAAACCAGTTTTGAAGAATATTTTAAGCGCCAGACTCCTGAAAAAATAGATGGAGGAGATTACTCTGCATATGCAGCACTTCTATTAAAATTTCCCGGCAATGAATTGAGGGTAGGTGAGCTGGTAGATAAAGCAGTGGCAATGGATAGTGTTGAAGCTAATAAGGCCAGCTATCTTAAATCTCTTGCCGCAGCTTATGATGGGCAGAAAAAATACAAAGAAGCAGGTAACTGGTATGGTAAAGTGCTTGCTGTAAAATCGAATTATAGCAACGTAGATCTTTTTAATGCTGGCTATGCTTATTACCAGGCTGGTTTATACGATTCGTCAAATAGAATATTTAATCTATATACAGAAAAATATCCAACTGATATATTTGGTTATTATATGCTTGGAAATGCAAATGCCATTATAGATTCTACAAGTACACTTGGTTTAGCAGCTCCTTTCTATAAAAAAGTAATAGAAATTGCAGAGGCAGATACAACCAAAGCCAATGCCAAAGCAAGATTATTAGTAGCTTATAAATATTTTATAGGATACGAATACAATGTAAATAAAGATCAGGCTGCAGCACTGCTTTATATTGATAAAGCGCTGGCAATGGAACCAGGCGATGCTCAGTTAATCTCTAACAAGGAGTTTATCAGCAAAAATGATCCTAAAGCTGCGCCCAAAAAACCGGCTGCCACTGCTGCAAAACCAAAACCCGGTACTACACCTAAGAAATAAAATATTAAATAAACAAATGATTGGAAAGCCTGTTATATCTATAACAGGCTTTTTAAATTAGGCAGTTTTCAAATTTTCATCATTGAATATTAAGGTGGCTACCTTACTTTTGCTATCTAACATTATTAAGCATATTCTATGCAAATCTTTTTTTTACAGGCCAATACGGTTAATGACGCCGGCAATTATCTTCCTATAGCATTACAATTGTTATTTGCCATAGGATTGGTTTCTCTTATCATAATTGGTTCAGATGCCCTGGGGCCTAAAAGAAAAACTTCCGATAAACTTCAAAATTTTGAAAGTGGTATAGAAATTAAAGGCAATGCACGCCAGCCAATAGCTATTAAATATTTCCTGATTGCTATATTATTCGTTTTATTTGACGTAGAAGTTATTTTTTTCTATCCATACGCAGTTAATTTCAGGGAACTGGGTTGGGATGGTTTTAAGGCAGTCGTTCTTTTTGTTGGGCTGTTTTTAACCGGATTCATTTATATATTTAAAAAAGGTGCTTTAAAGTGGGAGGAATAAACAATTTGGAAATTAATCGATTTGAAAATTTTAAGATGAAGAAGTCTTCGAATTCAGAAGAATGATCATCGTCAAATCACCAAATCATCAAATCAAATAATTAAAATGTCACGTCCGGTACAATTTAATAATACAGTAAAATTTGAGGGTATCCCCGAAGGATATATGGGGGAAGGGTTTATGGCTACCAATTTTGAAAAAGTAGTGGGGCTTGCCCGCAAAAATTCAATCTGGCCCCTTCCATTTGCTACCAGTTGCTGCGGCATTGAGTTTATGGCCACAGCCGCCAGTCATTACGACCTGGCACGCTTTGGAGCAGAGCGGATGAGTTTTTCTCCCCGTCAGTGTGATTTATTAATGGTGATGGGAACCATTTCTAAAAAAATGGGTCCGGTTCTTCGCCAGGTTTACCTGCAAATGGCCGAGCCACGCTGGGTTTTATCAGTGGGTGCCTGTGCCAGCAGCGGTGGTATCTTTGATACTTATTCTGTACTGCAGGGTATAGACCAGGTGATACCGGTAGATGTTTATGTGCCCGGTTGTCCTCCAAGGCCCGAAGCCATCCTGGATGGTTTTATGAAAGTGCAGGAATTGGTGCACAATGAAAGTCTTAGAAGAAGGCACAGCGATCAATACAAAGATTTATTGGCAGAATACGGTATTCAATAAGAAAGCAAGTTAGCGGTTAGTAATAACCGTTAGCAATCATAAAAACTAATTTTAAATGCCTTGGCTAACTGCTAATGGCTAAAAGCTAAAAGCTTTATGTCTATTTCTAACGAAGCAATAAAAATAAAACTTACAGAAAAATTTGGAGAACAACTTACTCAATGGCAGGAACCCTATGGCATGCTAACATTTTGCGGACCCAAGGAATTAAATTTAAAAGTTCTCCAGTTTTTATACGATGATGAAGCATTAAAATTTAGGTTTCTTACCGATCTGCAGGCTGTTCATTACCCGGACAATAAAGGAGCAGAACTGGCGGTGGTTTATCACCTTCACAATCTGGTAGATAATGTGCGCATCAGGTTTAAAATATTTACTGATATAACCCAGCCGGATGTTTTCAGTGCCACAGCATTGTTTCAGTCGGCTAATTTTATGGAAAGAGAGACCTATGATTTTTTTGGGGTAAATTTTACAGGTCATCCCAATTTGATAAGAATTTTGAATGTAGATGAAATGGATTATTTTCCCATGAGGAAAGAATTTCCATTGGAAGATCAAACAAGAATAGATAAAGATGATGAGATGTTTGGAAGGTAGTGAGGCTATGAAAATGATTAGGTGATGTTAAGTTAAACGTGAATTGGCAATAATGAATGATCAATAATTCACCAATGTCCATTCGCTATTGACCATTGACTTTTCACCATTGACCATTCACAAAAAGACATCTCATTTTATTCTTAACATAGCAGTAGAATGGAGCATATAAAAGGGGAGAATGAAAAATAAAAATTTTGATTCAGTGTTGTAAGGAACTATAAACAATTATAAACTTTAAAAGTCTCCCTCAGGAGATTTAGAGGTATGAGCGAACATATTTTATTACCGGAAGGTAGCATCGAAAAGCAAACAACTACGCTTAACCTGGGGCCAACGCACCCGGCAACACATGGTGTGTTTCAGAATATCCTGGAAATGGACGGCGAGCGGATATTAAAAGCCACATCTACTGTTGGATACATCCACAGGGCGTTTGAAAAAATTTCAGAACGCAGGCCCTTATACCAGATCACACCACTTACAGACAGGCTTAACTATTGTTCCTCCCCACTCAATAATATGGGATGGCACCTAACCTGTGAAAAACTTTTGGGTGTAAAAACACCCAAACGTGTAGATTATCTGCGAGTAATTATTATGGAACTTGCCCGAATTTCCGATCACCTTATTTGTAATTCTATCGTAGGGGTGGATAGCGGCGCTTATACAGGTTTCCTCTATGTAATGCAATTTCGGGAGTTGATTTACGAAATTTATGAAGAAATATGCGGCTCACGTCTTACTACCAATATTGGCCGTATAGGAGGTTTTGAAAGAAACTTTACCAATGTTGCATTTGAAAAATTAGAAAAATTTTTAGATCCTAAAACCGGGTACCCCGCACAGCTTAAAGAGTTTGAAAACCTCTTTAACCGCAACCGTATTTTTATGGATCGTACCATTGGCTGTGGCGCAATTGATGCAGACCGTGCATTAAACTATGGTTTTACCGGTCCTAACCTTAGGGCAGCAGGTGTAGATTATGATGTAAGGGTTCATACGCCATACAGCAGTTACGAAGATTTTAATTTTACCATTCCCGTGGGCAAAACCGGTGATTGTTATGACCGTTTCCTGGTGCGCAACGAAGAAATGTGGCAGAGCTTAAGTATCCTTAACCAGGCCTATCAGAAAGTAAAAGAATTTAAAGGTGCAGAGGCAGAAGTATTTCACGCAGATTCTCCTGCATATTATTTACCGGAGAAAAAAGATGTGTACACCAAAATGGAAGCGCTCATCTATCATTTTAAAATTGTAATGGGCGAAACAGAAATGCCTGTTGGCGAAGTATATCATTCTATCGAAGCTGCCAATGGAGAACTTGGTTTTTACCTGATCAGTGATGGTGGCAGAACGCCCTACAGGCTCCACTTTCGCAGACCATGTTTTATTTATTACCAGGCATATCCCGAACTGATAAAGGGTGGCATGCTGAGTGATGCGATTATAACCATGAGTAGTTTGAATTTGATTGCAGGCGAACTGGATGCATAGAAATTAAAAATTAAAAAGTAAAAATTAAAAAGTAAAAAGGACTTTGTAAAGCAGTACCGTCGTTTAAGAGAACCCTTTTTGACTTTTGAATTTTGAATTTGGACTTTGTATGATAGCTTTTAACGAACAACAACTTTCTAAAGTGCATGAGATCATTGCACATTATCCCCAGGGCAAACAAAAAAGTGCTTTGCTGCCGGTATTGCACCTGGCTCAAAATGAATTTGGCGGCTGGCTGGATGTGCCGGTGATGGATTATGTAGCCTCGCTTTTAGATATAGAACCTATTGAAGTGTATGAAGTAGCCAGTTTTTATAGCATGTATAATTTAAAACCTGTTGGCAAACACCTCTTTGAAGTTTGCCATACGGGTCCCTGCATGTTGAATGGCAGCGATAATATTGTTGATTACATTAAGGAGAAACTAAACATTAATGTGGGAGAAACCACAGCCGATGGAATGTTTACTTTAAAAACGGTAGAATGCCTGGGAGCCTGTGGTTATGCACCTATGATGCAGTATGGTAAAACATACAGGGAGCATTTAACCAAAGAAAAAGTAGATGCTATCATTGAAGAATGCAGGGCAAAATCAAATTAATGGGAATAACATCTGCCATATTAAAAGTAAGAGAACACCGCAAATCTGAAAAATTTGCAGAGGTTAACTTTTTGGTAGATAGTGGTGCAGTTTATAGTTTGGTACCAGGAAAAATTTTAGATCAATTAGATATTGAACCTTACAAGGAAATGAGTTTTTCCCTTGCAGATGGAACAACACTAAAAAGAAGAGTATGTAGTGCCTATTTTGAATTTGAAGGAGAAGGCGGGCCTGCACCGGTTGTTTATGGCGAAGAAGGGGATGAAGCATTACTGGGTTCAACCACACTGGAATCACTTGCACTTGTTTTAAATCCTTTTACAAGAACATTGCATCCAATGAGGATGTTGATGGCAAAACTGAAAAAATGAAAGTTCTTTTTACGATATTATTTTTTGTAATTGGATTCACTGGATTTGGTCAATCAACTGACGAAATAAAATTAATCCAGACGATGAAAGAATTTCATCTGGCGCTGGTAAAAAAGAATACTGTTTCTATCAACCAGCAAACGGATAAGGCTTTGACTTATGGTCATAGCAATGGCTGGGTAGAAACAAAAAGCGAAGTGATTAAAAACCTGGAAAGTGGTTACATCGCTTACCAGTCTTATAAAGAAGATAGTATTTCAATCAGTTTAAATGGTAATGTGGCCAGTGCAAGATTTATAGCAGATATAAATGCTACACTAAACAGCAAAGCATCATTCTATCATTTAAAAGTGCTGGAAGTTTGGTTAAAAAAAGGAAACCGATGGGTGCTGTTTGCAAGGCAGGCAATCAAAATTGATTAATTAAGACTATAAAATATCAATCCTTCTTTTTGAAGAAGAACTAAGTGGTTTATATGGCAAAAAAATTATTATTAGCAAACGCACACATTCCGGGCATTAAAGGCTATGAGGTTTACCGCAGGGAAGGTGGTTACCGCAGTGTAGAAAAAGCTTTAAAAATGCAAACTGCCGATGTGGTGGAAGAAGTGAAGAAAAGTGGACTTCGTGGCCGTGGCGGTGCAGGTTTTCCTGCCGGGATGAAATGGAGTTTTATTGCGAAGCCGGAAGGAGTGCCAAGACATTTGGTAGTAAATGCAGATGAAAGCGAACCGGGTACTTTTAAAGACAGGTACCTGATGGAATTTATTCCGCACCTGTTGATAGAAGGAATGATTGTATCATCTTATGCGTTGGGAAGTAATGTTAGTTATATCTACATCCGTGGTGAGTATGATTGGATAACAGATATTTTAGAAAATGCAATCACCGAAGCCAAACAAAATGGCTGGTTGGGTAAAAATATCCAGGACAGTGGTTTTGATTGCGAAATTTATATGCACCGCGGTGCCGGCGCTTATATATGTGGAGAAGAAACTGCGTTGATAGAAAGCCTTGAAGGTAAAAGAGGCAATCCAAGAATCAAACCGCCGTTCCCCGCTGTAAAAGGTGTGTGGGACAGGCCAACCGTTGTAAATAATGTTGAAACAATTGCATCAGTTGTTCCTATCATCAATGATGGTGGAGAAGAATATGCAAAAATTGGTGTCGGAAAAAGTACCGGTACAAAATTAATTTCTGCCTGTGGCAATATTAATAAGCCGGGTGTGTATGAAATAGATATGACCATCAGCGTAGAAGAATTTATCTACAGCGATGAGTGGTGTGGTGGCATAGCCAATGGCAAAAAATTAAAGGCATGCATACCGGGCGGATCATCAGTACCAATTTTACCAGCCAATTTATTACTAACCACAGCCAAGGGCGAAAAAAGAATGATGAACTACGAAAGCCTGAGCGATGGCGGTTTTGCAACCGGTAGCATGATGGGTAGTGGTGGTTTTATAGTGTTGGATGAAGATCAGTGCGTGGTAAGAAACACTTATACACTTGCAAGGTTTTACCGCCACGAAAGTTGCGGGCAATGCAGCCCCTGCCGTGAAGGAACCGGCTGGATGGAAAAAATTCTTTACAACATAGATAAAGGAAAAGGTAAAATGAGTGATATAGATTTGTTGTGGGATATTCAAAGAAAAATAGAAGGCAATACTATTTGCCCGCTGGGTGATGCAGCCGCATGGCCGGTAGCAGCAGCCATCAGGCATTTTAGAGATGAGTTTGAATGGCATGTGAACAACCCGGAATTGTGTTTGACGGAGAATTTTGGTTTGAGGCATTATGCGGATCCGATTCACATACCAGTAGTAGTATAAAAATAATAATGATCAGGATAGATAATATAGAAATTAAAAATTTTAAATCAATACGTGATGCAAAGATTAAAGATTGCAAACGTGTAAATATTTTTATTGGCTATCCGAATGTAGGGAAGAGTAATATATTGGAGGCTATTGGAACTTTAACATTCATCCGTCAAAAAAGGCCAACTGGATTAAAGGGGTTAGTAAGGTTTGATAAATTCACTCAACTATTTAATTATTCAAATATTAATAATCCGGCTCTTATTGAGTTTAATGATAATTATTCATTAGCCATAAAGTATCAGGATGAAGACGTAGTTGATTTCCAATTACTAAATAATGATAATGAAAATCACGGTTTGTTTGGGTTAACTGTGGGCAATGAAACTCTTCATTCCGGATCAACTGATAACATTGATGATTTTTCTGGTCGATTTAAAGAATTAGCAAATCTTAATGTTAAGCCATATAAATTTTCCGATTCAAAAATTTACGATAAAAGCTTTTCGGCACTTGAATTAAATATTCCTTTTGGAAAAAATATGTTCGAGGTTATTATTAATAATCACGAGTTAAGAAAAGAATTTACTGAATTATTAAAACCTTATGAGTTAGATTTAATAATTGACGCATCAACAAATGATATCAAAATATCGCATAGGGTTAAAGATGGAGTTATTAATACGATACCAATTTCACTCATTGCGGATACGCTAATTAGGCTTGTTTTCTTTAAAACAGCTTTAATTTCTAATAAGAAATCAGTGTTACTTTTTGAAGAGCCGGAAGCTCATATGTTTCCACCATACATCGCAAAATTTACTGCTGATATTATTTATGATAAAAATGATAATCAATATTTTATTGCAACCCATAGCCCGTTTGTTTTAAACGACTTTATGGAAGATATGGATAAAGAAGATTTAAGTATTTATGTTGTTGGATTAAAAGATGGTGAAACGGTTGTAAGAAGATTGAAAGATGAAGAGATAACAGAAATATATCAATATGGAATAGATTTATTTTTTAACCTTGAGAATTTTCTTAAGGATGCTGTTTGACATACATACTTGTTTTATGCCCGAGTGTTATTTGGATACAAATCTTGTAGAGGTTCTACTGGATAAACCAAATTCAGTAAATCACACAAAAGGAAACAGTTCTGTGGCAGCAAAAATGAAAAATAGAAAGTTTAAAGATAATTTTGCTGTTGGAATACTTGATGATGATAAAAGAAAACTCAGGGAAATAGAAGAGTGTGATAAAATAGAAAGATTGTGGCGTGCTGGTTTAAAATTATTTCACAATAAACCAAAGCAACATTATTTTATTTTGATAGCACCTGCTGTAGAAATGTGGATTTTGAATGAATGCGAAAAAGCTAAAATAGATTTGAGTACTTATAATTTGCCTGTAAATTTGAGAGATATGAAAAGTTTGAAAGGATTTGCTCAAAGAAATGATATTAATTTTAAAAAATTATTTCGGGAAATGTTAATGAATGAAAATTGCGATGAAATAATAGAATTAAAAAGATGGCTTTTATTCTTTAAAGAAAATAATTACAATACAAACATAGATTTGTTATAAATGGCTGAAGAAATAAAAAAAGAAACCCCGGCAACCTTTAAAGTTACCATAGACAACATTACAATTGATGTTGCCCCTGGTACTACTGTATTAAATGCTGCAAGGCAAATAGGTGGCGATGTAGCGCCACCCGCAATGTGCTACTATAGCAAGTTGCAGGGCAGTGGAGGCAAATGCCGTACCTGCCTGGTAGAAGTAGCAGCAGGTTCCACCGCTGATCCAAGACCCATGCCTAAACTGGTGGCCAGTTGCCGCACAACAGTAATGGATGGCATGATTGTAAAAAATATTACCAGCGAAAGAGTGATAGATGCAAGAAATGGTGTGGTAGAATTTTTGCTCATCAATCATCCGCTCGATTGCCCGATATGCGACCAGGCGGGCGAATGCCACCTGCAGGATCTTGGATATAATCATGGCAAAGAAGGTACCCGCTATCAGTTTGCAAGACGTACATTTAAGAAAGAAGATATTGGCCCTTACATACAACTGCACATGACAAGGTGTATTCTTTGTTACCGTTGCACTTATGTGGCCGACCAGATAACCAACAAGCGGGTGCATGGTATTGTAGATCGTGGAGACCATGCTGCTATTTCAACTTATATCGCTAAAGCGGTAGACAACGATTTTAGCGGCAACATGATTGATGTATGCCCTGTGGGTGCATTAACAGATAAAACATTTCGATTTAAAAACAGGGTATGGTTTACAAAGCCTGTAGATGCACATCGTAATTGCGAAAATCCTGAATGTTGTGGCAAGGCTACTTTATGGTTACGGGGTGATGAAGTGTATAGAGTTACTGCACGAAAAGATGTGTGGGGCGAAGTGCAAAGTTATGATGGCAAACCTGGCTGGATTTGCAACACCTGCCGTTTTGATAAAAAGCATACAGCAGACTGGACCATTGAAGGCGTAACCACTATCAGCCGGCATTCGGTAATTGGTGCCAATAAATATAAAGTGCTTGATATGCCACAGGAAACTTTAGGAGCTGTTTTACATGGCCGAAAACCAAGATTGTTGATGGATATTCATACCATCAGTGAGGTAAATAAACCAGAAGTAGAATTGAGCGAATTGAACAGGCCGGCTACTTCAGCAGATTTTAAAAAAGAAGATTAAGAAAATATAAGTGAAATTGCTGTTGCAAATAAATTGCAATAAACAAAACCGGGAAACACCAAAAAGGATAAAAATATAAATCGGAATTATGCTTTTAGCAATTGATTTAGCAATGGTAATTGAAAAACTGGTATTGATCCTTATCGTAGTGATGGGTTCATTGGTGATAGCGATGTATGCCACATTTGCCGAAAGAAAAGTTGCTGCAATTTTGCAGGACAGGCGTGGACCCAACAGGGCAGGGCCTTTTGGGTTATTGCAACCAGTGGCAGATGGGATGAAACTTTTTTTTAAAGAAGAAATCATTCCTGATTTTTCTTCTAAATTTTTATTTGTTCTGGGGCCCGGCCTTGCCATGATGACGGCCATTATGACCAGTGCTGTGGTGCCATGGGGAAATACCGTTGAGCTTTTTGACAGAACGATTCCCTTGCAGATAGCAGATGTAAATATTGGTATCCTATATGTATTTGGTGTGGTGAGCCTGGGCGTTTACGGAATTATGATTGGAGGTTGGGCCAGTAATAATAAGTTTTCATTGATCGGTGCTTTAAGGGCTGCTTCACAAATCATCAGTTACGAACTGGCAATGGGTATTTCTTTAATTGCATTGCTGATGGTAACGGGAACGCTTAGCCTAAAAGAAATGGTGTTTCAGCAACAAACAGGATACTGGAACATACTTTACCAGCCTTTGGGATTTTTCATTTTTCTTATTTGTGCTTTTGCAGAATGTAACCGCACACCTTTTGATTTGGCCGAAGCAGAAAGTGAGTTGATTGGCGGATATCATACGGAGTATTCATCTATGAAACTGGGCTTTTATTTGTTTTCTGAGTACATCAATATGTTTATCAGTAGTGTAATTATGGCTACCCTTTTCTTTGGAGGGTATGATGTGCCTTTCTTTGATGAAGCTGCACATGCAGAATGGGGCAACTGGCTGGCATTGATTGGCATTGCTGCTTTAATGTTTAAAGCAGTATGTTTTATATTCCTGTTTATGTGGGTAAGATGGACCATTCCAAGATTTCGGTACGATCAGTTAATGCACCTGGGCTGGAGAATTTTAATACCACTGGCATTGTTTAACATGCTGGTAACCGGAGCCGTTATTTTATATTTTAATAAATAACCCCTTCGCATTTTAATATATTATTTTTGCAAACCTTTATTATATGCAGGCATTAACCAACAGAGTAAAAGTAGTGAGCCGAAAACCAATGAGTTTTTTGGAACGCTTATATATACCCGCTATTCTCAAGGGCATGACCATTACTTTTAGTCATATTTTTAAGAAAAAGCCAACAATTAATTATCCTGAAAAAACAAGGCCTTTCAGCCCGGTATTTCGTGGGTTACAAATTCTTAACAGGGATGAAGAAGGGCGGGAAAACTGCACGGCTTGTGGGCTTTGTGCCGTAGCATGCCCGGCAGAAGCCATTACAATGGAAGCGGCAGAAAGGCAAACCGGGGAAGAGCATTTATATAGAGAAGAAAAATATGCAGCAAGGTATGAGATTAATATGCTGCGTTGTATTTTTTGCGGGTTATGCGAAGAAGCCTGCCCCAAAGATGCTATATATTTAAGCGAAACCTTTACACCGGCCGATTACCTGCGCAAGCAATTTATTTATGATAAGCAGGATTTATTAATACCACATCCAAAAGAAAATCCGGATGAGTATAAAAAAGCATTGGGCAACCGGCCAAAAAAAGAAAGTGGTTCAATAGTTTAATTTCCATAGCATGAGTATTATCACACTATTATTTATATTATTATCTGCAATGGCAGCAGGAAGTGCCATCATGATGCTTCTGAGCAAAAGCCCGGTAAAAAGCATTTTGTGGCTGATAGTGGTTTTCTTTGCCATATCAGGACATTATGTTTTACTGAATGCACAGTTTCTGGCCATTGTAAATATCATTGTTTATGCAGGAGCCATCATGGTATTATTCCTTTTTGTAGTTATGCTGATGAACCTGAATGCTGAATCGGAGCCTGCCAAAAATTACAGACTGCATTTTATTGGAATTATATCAGGAGGGTCATTGTTAATTATTATTTTATCAGCATTAATGAAAAATGATCAGCAACAATTAGTGCAAATGAAAATTGGCGACCAGGGGCTGATTGCAAACCTTGGCAAGGTATTATTCACCAATTATGTATTACCTTTTGAAATTGCCAGTATATTGTTCCTAAGTGCAATGATAGGTGCGGTAATTATCGGTAAAAAAAATTAATTGACTAATATGAAAAGTATTCTGCGGATTATTACTGCAACAATGATGATCATATTTTTATCATCTGCTGTTTCTTTTGCTCAAATAAAAATAGGCGACTTGCCCATTGATATTGATCAATTGTTTAACAGGGTAAAAGTGTTGAAAGTAAAAAAAGGGTTCAGCCCAAAATTTTTACTGGGCGATGTGCAGTTAAATAAAGTAGGATTATTGGGCGAAAATTTAAAAGGCGTAGAATTGCTTGGCAATGTGTTTAGCAAAAAAAATATTGACCAGGTAACTAAATTATATAAAACATATAAAACCGGTTTGGTGGTTTTTAAAGTGTTGGCTGCAGCCGGTACTGCTGTTACCGTTTATAGCACGGTTAGGGGAATTACAGACGATCAGAAATTTAACGATGCTACAGTAAAAGGAATGTTATATCCTGCACTCGGCTCTTTGGCCACTGGTGTGATCACAAAAATTTTAACCAAAAAAGCTTCTTACAAAGCCGTGGATATTTTCAATGGTATTGCAAGAAAAAAAATACAGGATATTTTTTCAATACAACCGGCCTCGTCTGCATTGGGCGTAGGTGTTTATGTGAAATTGTAAATTATGGATATAAAAGCCTATATCATTTTATCGCTTACGTTATTCACTATTGGTATCATAGGAGTGCTGGTGCGCCGTAATGCCATTATTGTTTTTATGTGTATAGAATTAATGCTAAATGCAGTGAACCTGCTGATGGTAGCTTTTTCTAAAATGCATGCAGCAAGTGCAGTGGCAAAAGCATCGGTCAATTATGCTAGCGACGCCCAGATATTTGTTTTCTTTATTATGGTAGTGGCCGCAGCAGAAGTAAGTGTGGGCCTTGCCATTATTGTGATGTTATACAGAAATACACATTCTGTAGATATCAATTTTTTAAACAGGTTAAAGAATTAATAATCCCTGGCTTCCTCAATGGGAAGTGCAGGTAAGCGATATATAATAATGGAAGTAATATTCCATAAAATCAGCAATGGTTTATGAGTAACATTTTAGAATTAATTTGGTTGATTCCGCTTTTGCCTTTAATCGGATTTATCATCAATGGCCTTGGCAGAAACAAACTTTCCAAAGGGTTAGTGGGTATTATTGGAAGCGGCGTAATACTGGCTTCCTTTATTTTAAGTGTGCTGGTCTTTATGCAGGTAAAGAACGGTACTACTTTTAATGTCAGCTATTTTGACTTTATTAATATCAATGCTCTACAACTGGGGTTTGAGTTTAAGCTGGATGCATTGTCATCTTTATTCTTACTTATTATAACCGGTGTTGGTTTTTTAATACATGTTTATTCTACGTCTTACATGCATGAAGAGCCTGCAAAAGACTTTGCAAAATATTTTTCTTTTCTAAACCTGTTTGTATTTTCTATGCTGCTGCTAGTAATGGGCGGCAATTTTGTAATTATGTTTATTGGTTGGGAAGGAGTGGGGCTATGTTCTTACCTGCTCATTGGTTTTTGGTTTACAAAAGAAGAAAATACCAATGCTGCCAATAAAGCTTTTATTATGAACCGCATTGGAGATCTTGGTTTTTTGCTGGCGGTTTTTTGGCTGGTAGCTAAGGTGGGTTCTGTAAATTTTGATGTGGTGTTTTCTGCAGCCAGCCTTGCTAAACTTTCTTCAACCGATATTACCGGCATTACTTTATTATTATTTATAGGAGCTACGGGTAAAAGTGCCCAGATACCTTTATATACCTGGCTTCCGGATGCAATGGCTGGTCCTACACCCGTGAGTGCGCTCATACATGCGGCTACCATGGTTACTGCAGGTATTTATATGATAGCAAGAAGCAATGCTTTATTTTCTTTGTCGGAATTTACGCTTGCGGTTATTACCATCACTGGCCTTGTTACCGCTTTGGTAGCAGCTTCTATTGCCATCCAGCAAAATGATATTAAAAAAGTATTAGCCTATTCCACCGTAAGCCAGCTTGGGTTTATGTTCCTTGCATTGGGCACAGGAAATTATGTGGCAGCGGTATTTCATGTGCTCACTCATGCATTCTTTAAGGCGCTCCTTTTTCTTGGTAGCGGCAGTGTAATTCATGCAATGGGAGGCGAACAGGATATAAGAAATATGGGTGGCCTGCACAAGCATATGAAAATTACCAGCATTACTTTTTTAATTGGTTGCCTGGCCATTTCGGGCATACCGGGTTTATCTGGTTTCTTTAGTAAAGATGAAATTTTAGCAGGCGCTTACGGGCATAGTCAATTGATATATGCCGTTGCTTTATTTACGGCATTGCTCACTGCTTTTTATATGTTCCGTTTATACTTCATTACGTTTACCGGAAAATTTCGTGGCACACATGAGCAGGAGCATCACCTGCATGAAAGCCCTTCGGCCATTACCATTCCATTGATTGTACTGGCAGTATTGAGTATTATTGGTGGATATATTGGTGTGCCGGAAGCATTGGGGGGAAAACATGAACTTGCGTTATTTCTTTCTCCGGTAGTAAAATCTGCAACGCATCATTTAGATCATAATACAGAATATTTGCTCATGGGATTGTCTACCGTATTGGTACTGGCAGCTATTTTATTTGCCTGGGTTAAGTTTAAAAACTATAAGGCTGCAGGCGAAGCCACCGGCTTTGGACGAATATTGCAGCACAAGTGGTATGTTGATGAAATATATGATACTGTTATTGTAAATCCTTTAAGATATATATCAGATTTTTTTGACAAAATAATAGAAAAGAAAGGTATTGATGGTTTGGTGAACGGAGTAGGCAAAGCAGTGAATTATGGAAGCCGTCAGTTAAGGTTAATTCAAAGTGGCCAGGTAGGAGCATATGTATTGTTGATGGTCATAGGCATGCTGGTTTTATTTATCATCCAATTATTTGCGTAAAATTTTAAATAGTGGGTAGTTACATTACATTTCCGGAGTTATTAATTTGGTTGCCACTTGTGGCAGGTATCATCAGTTTTTTTCTAAAAGGACAAAACGCTGCCAGGAACTGGGCCATTGTTGCTTCCTTAATTATCTTAGCCGTGTCGGTGGCAAGTTTATTTTATGCAGATGATGCCAGGTATGCATCCTACAATAGGGTAAATTATTACTGGTTAAAATATATTGGCAATAGTTTTTATGTGGGCCTCGATGGCACGGGCCGGCTACTCAGCTTTCTTACCGCTCTAAGTTTCCCTATCATCTTTATCAGTACACAAAAAAATAATTATAAAAACCCGGCTGCATTTTATGGTTTGATGTTGCTTACACAGGCCGGCCTCATGGGAGTGTTTGTAGCACTTGATGCATTGTTGTTTTATTTTTTCTGGGAACTGGCATTAATTCCCGTTTATTTTCTTTGCAGCAAATGGGGTGGCGAAAAAAGAATACAAACAACCTTTAAGTTTTTTGTGTACACATTTGGAGGTTCCCTGCTTATGCTCATTGGAATTATCTATGTGTACCTGCATACGCCCCAGCGCTTTTTTGAAGATGGATCAGTTTCACAACATTCATTTGCATTGCAGTCTTTTATGGCAGCCCTTCTTAATCCCGAAGAGCAGCAATGGTTGTTCTGGTTATTCTTTGTTGCATTTGCCATAAAAATGCCTGTATTTCCTTTTCATACCTGGCAGCCGGATACTTACGATCAGTCGCCCACTTCTGTTACAATGGTGCTCAGTGGTATTATGGTTAAGATGGGTTTGTTTGGGGTAATCAGGTGGCTGATACCTGTATTTCCTTTTGCGGTAGATAGCTTTTCCAATGTGGTGATTATTCTCTGTATCGCAGGCATTATCTATGCAAGCTGTATTGCCATCATGCAGGACAATTTAAAAAAACTAATTGCTTATTCTTCCATTGCGCATATAGGTTTAATGTGTGCGGCATTGTTTGCATTAAACGAATTAAGTGTGCAGGGAGCAATGATACAGTTATTCAGCCATGGTATCAATATCATCGGTATGTGGATAGTGGTAGATATGATAGAAAGACAAACAGGAGTAAAAAATATTTCTCAACTGGGAGGGATAGCACACAAAGCACCGGTGCTTACTATATTTCTTGTAATAATTGCATTGGCCAATATCGCCCTGCCACTTACCAATGCATTTGTGGGAGAGTTCTTAATGTTCAGCGGATTATTTCAAATGAACGTGTGGTATGCAGCAGCAGCAGGGATCAGTGTTATTTTGGCGGCAGTGTATACTTTAAGAATGATTCAAAAAGTATTTTATGGCAACACAAATTCACTTACAGAAGGAATAAAAGATATTTCATTGGCCGAAAAACTTTCTTTAACGGTTATTGTGGCATTCATTTTCTTCCTGGGAATAATGCCTCAGCCGATCATAGAATTTACTAAAGAAGCGGTGAGTCAGTTAATAGCTTTTAAAAAATAATAAAGCGGTAAGTAGATAAAAATATTAGAATCAAATTATGAACGCAATTATATTTTCTGCAGTCTGGGGTATCGTAATGATGTTCAGCGGAGTTTTTATAAAAAGTAAAACTACTCCACGGTATCTTGCTATTATAGGTATCATTCTATTATTTGTACTTAATGCGGTTCAGTTAAATTCGGGAAAGGCTTTGATTGATATTGATACGCATGATATGATTCGTACCAATAGCTTTAACCTTAGTTTTTTGGCCGTTGTTTTTGGCAGCACGCTTTTGTTCTTCCTGCTTAGTGGGCGGGATGTAGAAAAAGTGGGGGAGCATGTGGGAGAATATTTTGCCTTGATATTTTTTGTGCTTTGTGGCGTTGCATTGTCTGCCACTTTTAATACGTTACTATTATTGTTTATCGGGATTGAAATAATTTCTATCCCCCTTTATATACTTACGGGTAGCGATAAACGCAATTTAAAAAGCAATGAAGCCGCTCTTAAATATTTTTTAATGGGCTCGTTTTCCACAGGCATTATGCTGATGGGCATAGCTTTTATATATGGTGGCAATCCCAATGCCTCCTTTTTTATAAATAATATTGATCTTGGCCAGGGTAAAATGCCGGTGATGATTGCCGTGGGACTTGTATTGTTGGTAATATCTATGTCATTTAAAGTATCTGCAGCTCCCTTCCATTTCTGGACACCAGATGTATATGATGGTTCTCCAACAGTGTTTACCTCATTTATGAGCACTATCGTAAAAGTGGCAGGTTTCTTTGCATTTGTACGCTTATTTGAAAATGCCTTTGGTAAAATACAGGATCAATGGCAAATGCTGATAGTGGTTATTACTATTGCAACATTACTCATTGGTAATGTAACCGCTGTTTTTCAGCAAAGTGTAAAAAGAATGATGGCATATTCCAGTATTGCGCAGGCAGGCTTTATGCTGCTGGCACTATTTGCCATGAATGACTGGGGCAGAGAAGGCCTGGTTTTGTATGCCGCCGCCTACAGTGTAGCTACCATTGGTTTTTTTGCCATCATCCTAAAAATGAATGATTATACGATAGAGGGTTTTAATGGATTGGCAAAACAACAACCTGTGATTGCATTAACGGCTACTATATTTTTACTTTCATTAACCGGTATCCCGCTTACAGCAGGGTTTATGGGTAAATTTTATATGCTGATGGCTGCTGTAGAAAACGGGCAAAATTACTGGTTGGTAATAGTGGCTGTTATTTTTGCAGCTATTAGTGCCTACTATTATTTCAGAATTATCCAGGCCATGTATTTTAAAAGTTCAGACCAGGTGGCAATGGATTCGGTGGAGATTAACCCCCGTTTCAAAATACTGTTGATAATTTCAGCCGCCATTATTTTAATATTGGGTATTTACCCCGAGTTGTTACTCGGCTGGTTATATCATTAATGCCATTCATAAAATCTTTATTCCTTAATTTATTATGTGCCTTACCTTTAGGGCTAATAAGCAATGAATGACTTATAAAGATTCCCTGCAGTTATCCTGGAAAAATGTAAAAGGCAATAAATTACGCACCGCCATTACGGTTATTATAATGGCATTGGGCATCTTTGCACTTATCCTTATTATTACGGCCATTACCGCAGCCAGCAACAGCCTCACCAGCAGTTTTTCTACTATGGGGGCCAACTCATTTAGTATACGTTTTAAAGACCGCAACATCAATTTTGGTGGAGGGAGAAGAAAATCGGAGGTTACCAAAAAGTCTTCCTTAAAACAAAAGAAATCTAAAACGGGAATGGTGATCACTTATAATGAAGCCAGAGAGTTTAAAGAAAGATATAATTTCCCGGGTAGTAAAGTAGGCATTGCATTAAGAGGTCCGGGCAGTATTGTGGTAAATACCAATAAAAGAAAAACCAACCCGGATGTAAATGTATTTGGTGGAGATGAAAATTATCTGGAACTGAATGGTTATACAATTAAAAATGGCAGAAATTTTACGCCAACCGAAATAGAAACAGGCCGAAATGTATGTATGATAGGAAGTGGAGTAGCCACCAAATTATTTCCCGAAAATGTAGACAGGGCCGTGGATGCGGTAATAAGTGTAGATCATGTGCCTTACCGGGTTATAGGTATTTTAGAAGACAAAGGCTCCAGTGCCTTCTTTAATACAAGCAGGGTAATCATTACACCTTATAACAATGTAAGACGATTGTATGCAACAGCCAGCAGTACTTATACCATAGCAGCAATGGTAAACGACCTTAAACTTATGGATGTAGCTACTGCCGAAGCAGAAGGGGTGTTCCGGCCAATTCGCAAGCTGGATGTAAAAGAAGAAAGTAATTTCTTTATTGATAAAAGTGACAGTATTGCACAAAGCCTGCTTAAGAACCTGGGGTTTCTCGAAAAGGGAACAATAGGGATAGCATTTATAACCCTTATCGGCGCAGCAATAGGGCTAATGAATATAATGTTGGTGGCTGTAAATGAACGTACAAAAGAAATTGGGCTTTCCAAAGCACTGGGTTGCACAGCAAAAGATGTGCGGTCGCAGTTCCTGTTTGAATCACTTTTGATAAGCCTGATGGGTGCTGCCGCAGGAATAATAGCAGGAATATTGGTAGGGAACCTGGTAGCACTTTTATTAAAAACAGGCTTTGTAGTACCCTGGGGATGGGTGATAGCGGCTGTTTTTGTATGCAGTATAGTTGGGCTGGCTGCGGGTTTATATCCTGCATATAAGGCATCAAGGCTCGATCCTATTGTTGCACTCCGGTATGAATAAGTTGCATAAAAAAATCACGTATAAAATATTTCTTTCAATTAAAGCGAAGCTGCATTTCGCTACAAATAAATAATGTAAAAAAAAAATCGTCCTGCTGTACCTGCATTCAAATATTTTATTAACTTGTGCGCTACGAATAACCGGCCCACTGGAAACATTTTAACCTTAATTTTAAAATGAGCATTGCACAATCAAAACAATTTTTTTTAAACCATTAGTAATTAAATTTTCACTTTCTAAAAATTGAATGTTATGGCAGAAACACGACCAACTGCAACCGTTAAACCGACAACCTCAGTTCAGGCAAAAAAAACCAGCAATGCTATTTCCTGGATAGCTCCCGTTCTTTGTATTTTAATTGGATATGTTATCTGGAGATTTGGCCTGGGAAATCCTGGTAATTTCGAAAAAGTAGGAACAGGTTGGTTTTGGCCTGATCATCATGGTCCAAAAACAACCATTTCGGGTATGTACCTTGGAGGTATTGTAGTACCTGTATTGATTGGTACTTTCCTGACTGCTATTGTATTTGTAATTGAAAGGTTTTTAACCATTTCAAAAGCAAACGGAACCGGTAATAATGCTGATTTTGTGCGTAAAGTACAATATCACCTGGCTAATAAAAATGTAGATGCTGCTTTGGCAGAATGCGATAAACAAAAAGGATCTGTTGGTAATGTAATGAAAGCGGGTTTACACCGTTACAAAGACATGATCAGCAATTCAGAATTAAGTACTGAACAAAAAGTAGTAGCTATTCAAAAAGAAGTAGAAGAAGCTACCGCACTGGAATTACCAATGCTTGAAAAGAACCTGGTATTTTTATCCACCATCGCTTCTGTAGCAACCCTGCTTGGGCTGTTTGGTACCGTATTGGGTATGATCCGTTCATTCTCTGCTTTGGGTGAAGATAGTGGTGGTGGTGCTGCAGCAAGTGCACTTTCACAAGGTATTTCTGAGGCATTGTATAACACTGCTTTAGGTATTGGTACTTCTGCCGTAGCTATTATTTTCTATAATATGTTTACTACCAAAATAGATGGTATTACTTATGGTATAGATGAATCAGGATTTACTTTAACGCAAAGTTTTGCTTCTCTGTACAGATAATTGCTGTGTGGAAAATCAATGCATTTGCATCTTAAGTAAAACAATTAAATAATTACGAAATGCCAAAAGTTAAAATAGCCCGTAAAAGCACTATTGTGGATATGACGGCAATGTGTGACGTTGCTTTTCTTTTGTTGTCGTTTTTTATCCTGGCAACAAAGCAAAAGCCTAATGAAGTACTTGCGGTAAATCCACCCAATTCAATTTCGTCAAAGGCTGCTCCCGAAAAGTCTATCCTCATTACCATGACCAAGGATGGCAGGGCTTTTCTTACACTGGGTGATGATACTAAAAAAAAGGATATCCTGGAGAACATTAATCTTACTAAAGGATTGAATTTGACTCCTGCTGAAATGAATAAATGGGGAAAGCAGGAATTTGTAGGTTTACCTTTCAACATGATAAAAGGCGCATTGTCTCTAAATGAACCGATGGCTCCCGCTACAATGCCAGGTATTCCCATTAAGGATAGCACCAATAATGAAATGGTAGATTGGTTGCGCAGTGTAACAAATGTGTATGCAGGCGAAGATCAGAAAAAATTGCAGGAAATGTTGTTGGTTAAAGGTGATAATCAAGCCTTATACCCGGTATTTAAAAATATAAAAGCAGCATTTAAAAAGAACCAGATATTTAAGTTCAGAATCGTAACGAACGGAGAAGCTGTTCCTATTGGTTCAGAATTATATTTGAATCCTCCTGCTACTAAATAAAAAGTATACAGCTTTTATAACAATAAATAAAAAAGAAGCGACATGGCAGAATTAGATACTTCGTCCGGCGGCGGTCATAAAAAGGGCCCGGGCGTAAAAAAAGCAAAAAAATTATCTACCCGTGTAGATCTTACTCCAATGGTGGATTTGGGATTTCTGCTCGTTACATTCTTTGTGTTTACCACAACGATGAGTACGAGTACTGCTATGAATATGAATGAGCCAAAAGATGATAATCCCGAAGAGCAAATGAAAGTAAAAAATTCAGGTGCAATGACTATCCTTTTGGGTAGGGCAGACCAGATTTATTATTATTTCGGGCAATTAGATCCCAACACATTATCAGAACAATTTAAGAGTAGCAATTTTAAGGATATCAGAAACCTTATCCTGGAAAAGAAAAAAGCTACTCCTATTGATGATCTGATGTACATTATTAAATCAGACTCTGCGTCTACTTTTAAAAATGCAATTGACATCCTGGATGAAATGTCTATATCCGCTGTACCCCCGGGGCACTATGCAGAAGTAGATATGACACCGGCTGAAGCTGAGCTCATCAGGTTGACAGAAGTAAGCAATGGGGTGAAGTAATTTTTATGGATTAATGACAAGTTTGAATCTCATAATAAAGAAATTAAAATGGAAGCAAATAAAATTTTAAACGCAGATCTGCTCGATATTATTTTTGATGGCAAAAATAAATCCTACGGTGCGTACGACCTGCGTAAAAGTTATGCTAGCAGGCTTAAAAAAGCACTGGCTGCTACCTTTATTGCCCTGGCAGTTATTTTAATCGGATCTGTATTGGCCAATAAAGTGGCAAACAGTTCGAAGGAAAAAATTGATGTGTTAGACACCCAGATGGCAGAAATTAAAAAGGAAGAAGTAGTGGTAGTTCCACCTCCACCGCCACCTCCGGTTAAGCCACCCCCTCCTCCGGAAATTAACCAGGTAAAATTTACTCCTCCTAAAGTTGTAAAAGACGAAGAAGTAAAACCTGAAGAAAAGATCGAAGAGATTAAAGATGATGCTGCCATCAGTACTAAAACAGTGGAAACTGAAAATAAAGTGCAAATAGTGCAGGCACCGGTAGAAGATAAGGGAACAGTAGTAGCGGAAGCTCCTAAGATTGATTATGAGTCAACTGTATTTAACAAGGTAGAAATTGAAGCAGAGTATCCCGGTGGTTCTGCGGCTTGGGCCAAATACCTTAGAAATAACCTGGATGCCAACACCCCGGTAGATAACGGAGCTTCAGAAGGTACCTATACAGTTGTTGTTCGTTTTATTGTGAGCAAGGATGGTAGTATAAGTGATGTAGTTGCCGAAACTAAACATGGTTACGGAATGGAAGCTGAAGCAATGAAGATTATTAAAAAAGGTCCAAGATGGACTCCGGCTCAGCAAAATGGCAGAATGGTAAATGCTTACCGTCGTCAGCCTATCACTTTTGTGGTACAGGAACAATAAAATATAAATTAGATTTTTTTAAAAACCTCCCAAACGGGAGGTTTTTTTTATGGAATATAAGGAGGCAGCCATCTTAATTGAAACTAATTATTATACCAAACGGAATTTCACTTTAGGCCAATGTGTGGTGGCTGAAATTTCGTATAGCTTTTGTGCGGTAGGGTTTGGTAAATGCCGATAAAAAAGTATTGGTCTAATTTATAAATCAAATCGGTATTATGGCAGAAATTACCAATCAAACATCGCAAAATAAAAACAAACGTACCCAGTGCAACAAGAGATCAACCAAGGTAGATCTTACCCCGATGGTAGACCTGGGATTTATTTTGATTACCTTTTTTGTTTTTACCGCATCACTTACCGATCCTAAGGCTATGAATTTATTATTGCCCAATGATACTGACACTTTAGTAAATGACAATATTTGCGAATCCTGTGCTTTAACTTTTATACTGGAAGATAACAACAGGCTGTATTATTATGAAGGAAAGGAAAAAAATGCTCAATATAAAACTAGCAATTATTCTTCTAAAGGAATCAGGCAATTGATTATGGAAAAAAGAAGGCAGGTTATAAAAAAAATGGGAAAAGATCAAATGGTTCTCCTTATAAAACCAGCAGCTCAATCGAGCTTTAAAAATTTGATAGATGTAGTGGATGAATGTAATATCAGCCTGGTAAAAAGATATTATATTGATGAGATTACAGATGAGGAAAAAAACAAGGTAAAAGAAATAACTCCTTCCATTGTTACACAGTAGAATATGTTGGGGGTATCTTTGATGTATGATCAATAAATTATCTGGCTGGAATGATACAATTGTGGCTGCAGCAACAGCGCCGGGCATTGGGGCAATTGCTGTAATACGAATTAGCGGTACAGAAACATTTTCCATCATTAATCAATTGTTTCCATCCAAAAACCTGGAAGCACTGCCATCGCATACAATTCATGTAGGCCTTTTAAAAGATGGAGACCAGGCATTGGATGAAGTAGTAGTATCCCTTTACAAAGGGCCCAGAAGTTACACGGGAGAAGATACCATCGAAATTAGTTGCCATGGCAGCCCTTATATTCAGCAACAGATTATTAAAGCAATTGTAAACGGTGGAGCCAGGTTGGCAAGGGCTGGCGAATTTACACAAAGAGCTTTTTTAAATGGCAAGCTTGATCTTACCCAGGCAGAGGCGGTAGCCG
>Ga0335397_10000374_pt1 | contig 56397 bp, 46 predicted proteins | sample MAT04_FD_205740 | JGI IMG/M metagenome (GOLD analysis project Ga0335397, IMG submission 205740) | Freshwater microbial communities from Lake Fryxell liftoff mats and glacier meltwater in Antarctica - MAT-04 (spades assembly) (version 2) ...
GCCTCGTCGTCGGCGCTCTTCACCGGCGGCGCCACCGCGCTGCAGCAGCAATACCAGGTCACCTCGGGCTTCAACGTCGGTGAGACCGACGCTTCGGGTACCCCCGTGCCCTGGTCCGGGGTGCTCGAGCGGACCCGCTACACCTGCACTGTGCCTTCGATGCCGCCGAACCGGGAGAACATCGATCCCCTGCGCGACAGCTTCCATACGATCCTGAACGCGCGCGACGTCAGCACTTCGCCCCGGACGCTCTATACGGTGGCGCCCACCAACCCGGCGGCCGCCACCGGGATGCTGATTCGCAGCGTGCCTGTCGCGGAGTCGTCCTCGGATCTCGACGGCGACACCGGGGCCGTTCCCCTCGAGGAGGGGCTGGTGCTCTCGGCGTTCGACGCGGCCAACCTCACCCTGAGCCCGGCGTCCTTCGGGATCAGCAGCGGGAGCCTCCCCGCCGACGTGGCCCGGCGCAATGCCATCATGGACTGGGTGCACGGCATTCCCGGCACACCCCGGAACGGCAACCGCTTCGGCGACATCTACCACTCGAGCCCGGTGATCGTGACCCCGCCCCGCGCCGACCTCGCCGACGAGTCGTTCAACGCGTACCGCCTTCGCCCGGAGGTCGCCCAGCGGCCCACGGTGCTCTACGTGGGCACCAACGACGGCGTGATGCACGCGTTCGCGGTGGAGGATCACGCGATCCCCAGCGTCCGCACCCTGACTGCGGGCGAGGAGATCTGGGGCTTCGTGCCGCCGGTGCTCCTGCCCAAGCTCGAGAGCGCGACGTCCGCCCACCAGTTCATGGTGGACGCCACGCCGGTGGTTCACGACGTGTTCTTCCTCCGTCGCCCCGGCGACTCGGTGACTCCCAACGCGTATCACACGGTGTTGCTCTTCGGCCTGCGCGACGGCGGCAACGCCTACACCGCGCTCGACGTGACCGATCCGTTGAACCCCTCGTTCCTCTGGCAGTTCCGCCGGACCGATATGGGCGAGTCCTTCGGTCGTCCCGCTATCGGACAGGCGTATATCGATTTTGGCGGCGACGCGCAGCAGCGCGCGATCGCCATCCTCCCCGGCGGCGCGGGCCTCCTCAACTCCGCTGCGGCCTTGGCAGCGGGCGCTGCGGGCTGCACCCCGGCGGTGGACGGACGCCCCGATGCGCCTCCGCCCGGCACCGGCGCGCGCGCCAATCGCCGCTGCTGGTCGGGCACCCTCGGTCGCTCGCTATACGTGGTCGACGTGGCGACGGGCGAGGTGATCCGCCAGTTCGATTCCACGGTGATCCCCTCGCCCATGACCGGCGGTGTGTCCCTCTTCACTGGCGACGTCGGTACCATCGCGACCCGCGCGTATACCGTGGATGCCGACGGTGTCCTCTGGCGCCTGGACTTCAGCCGCCGCGATCCCGATGAGTGGACCCTCGAGCCTATCCACGATCTCTACTGGAACGACGGGGCCATCGAGGGTGCTACGTCCACCGAGCCTCCGATCGTCTCCAGCGATTTGCAGGGCAACGTGGTGGTGATCGTGGGCACAGGCGATCTCGATGACCTGGAGTCGGCGCGCCCCTACCGGCTCGCCTCCCTCACCGACAGGGCGAGCTTCGGTGCGACGGCGACGAGCTTCGTCACCACCCTGAACTGGGATCTGCACCTTCGGGATGGCGAGCAGGTCACGGGCCCGCTCGAGCTCTTCGACTCCCGGGTCTACTTCGGTACGTTCGCAGCCAACGTCTCGGGCGCCGATGCCTGTGAGTTCGGCAGCAGCCGGATCTGGGGTGTCGAGTACGCCCGGTCGCAGGCCACGGCGGCGGCGGGCTACACCACCCCGAGTGGGACCTTCCCGGCCGCGGGTCTCGAGGGCACGGCGGGCACCAACGTGTTCGACGCACACTACGTGGACGTGGGCACCAACTCGATCGCGCTAGGCGTGGCGATCACCCGCTCTCCGACCTGCGTCACCACCGACACCATCCCCGATCCCTATCTGGGGCTGAGCCGCGAGATGATCACCGCGTCGGGGGGCGGCTCGTTCAGCCTCACCGCGCAGATCTCGGGCCCCGGCGGCACCACGGTCTCGGGCGGGACCAGCATCGGGACCTTCAGCCGCGCCCTGCCCACCCCGCCGCCCGTCACCTACGTGACCGGCTGGGCCGGCACGACGGACTACTGACCTACGGCCCAACGCGGGGAGACACCAGCGCGCGTACCCGCGGATCACCCAGGTAGAGCGGCAGCCACACCAGCACCGCGACGTAGAGCGGAAAGAGGGTGTGGCTGAAGAGCGGGTTCTCCAGGCGCACGTGCGTCGCGATCGCGCCGCCCAGGTAGCCGGTGAAGAGGACAGCGCCGATCGGTGCGGTACGCGGCACCAGGTAGAGCACCAGACACGCGAGTTCGATGAGGCCTATCCAGAGGACCGCCTGGCCCGGGAAGCCCAGCTCGGTCGTGCCCTGCACGGCGGGACCCAGCATCAGGACCTTGAGGGTGGTGTCGAAGAGCAGGAACGCGGTCGCGAGGCCCGCGCAGATGCGTGCGGTCCACAGCCGCGCGGGCGAGATGGGAGAGGCGGTGGGGAGAGGGGGAGCGAACTCGGCGGTCGACATGGGGTGTTTCCTTGGTGGAGACGGCGAACGCGCCGTCTATCGGAGCGACACCTCGAGCCGATCGAGATCGACATCGCCCGCCAACTTTCTTTCACGTGCTCGTCGCGCAGGCTCGGGCGCGTGCCAACAGCCGCTCGCGCTGCCGGGCGTTGTCGGTGAGCGAGGCCGCGAGCTCGAAGGCTCGGCGCGCCTCGGGGAGGCGCCCGAGGCGCTCGAGAAGATCGGCGCGGGCGCTCGGCAAGAGGTGATAGCGCGCGAGCGAAGGCTCGCTTGCGAGTGCGTCGAGCAGCAAGAGACCCGCTTTGGGGCTGTCTGCGCGGGAGATCGCGACCGCACGGTTGAGCGCGACCACGGGCGAGGGGCGCAGGATCTCGAGCCCGAGATAGAGCGCGGCGATCTGTGTCCAATCGGTCGCCTCGAACGTGCGCGCGCGGGCGTGGCACGCGGCGATGGCAGCCTGCAGCTCGTAGGGGCCCGGCGCGTGAGCGAGGGTTCGCGCGCGATCGAGGGTGTGCAAACCCCGCGCGATGCGCCCCTGATCCCAGCGCTGTCGCTCTTGAAAGGCGAGCAGCACCGGCTCGCCTTCGGCATCCGTGCGGGCGGGGCTGCGGCTCGCATTCAGCTCGATCAGGGCGAGCAGCCCGAGCACCTCGGGCTCGCGTGGGGCAAGCGCGGCGAGCAGGGTCGCGAGGCGCATGGCCTCGTCCACCAGCGCGGGACGGAGCACGTCGTCGCCCGCGCTCGCGTAGTAGCCCTCGTTGAAGATCAGGTAGACCACCTCGAGCACCGCGCCGAGGCGCTCGCTCAGCGCGTCGCCCGCGGGGATCTCGAAGGGGACGCGCGCCTCGCTGAGGGTGCGCTTGGCGCGAACGATCCGCTGGGCGAGAGCGGCCTCCGTGGTCAGGAACGCCCGAGCTATCGCCTCGGTGCTCAGGCCGCCTATCAAGCGCAACGTGAGCGCGACCTGGGCGTCTCGCGAGAGCACGGGGTGACACGCGGTGAAGATCAACCGCAGAACGTCGTCGGCGACGTCTTGGTCCATGCCAGCCTCCAGCGCCGCCTCGACGGCGGCGAGGGGCAGGTGCGAATCGAGCTCGTCCTCGGGTGCGCGCGCTTCGACCCGTCGATGGCGGATCGCGTTCAGTGCGCGGTGCTTGGCAGCGGTCATGAGCCACGCGCCAGGCCGTTCGGGGACGCCGCGGACGGGCCACTCGGTGAGCGCGGTGATCAGGGCGTCTTGGGTCAGCTCTTCGGCGCGGGCGACGTCGCCCAGGATGCGGGTGAGGACCCCGACGAGCTTGGGGGTCTCGGTGCGCACCAAGCTAGCGACGATCTGACGGACGGCATCGGGGGAGTCCCTGGCGAGCACCCGCCGAGCACAGCATTGGCGCGGCTACGACGCAAAGACGCACGAGCGACCGCTTCTCCACGCTCGTCGAGCGCTTCCGTGAAGCGGGCGCCGTGGTTCGGTGGGTTCAGCTGGGCGGGGGGCCGCCCTCGAAGATCTGCAGTACCTCACCGACGCCATCCCCTGCGACCGCCATGAACGCCTGCGCGAGCGAGACAGCCTCTTCCTTGCTCGCGACCTCCACCACCACGAAGCCATCGATCAGCTCTTTGGTCTCGGCGAACGGTCCGTCGGTCGCGGTGAACTTACCGCCCTCGCTCTTCACCTGGATGCCGTGCGACGGCCGCACCAGGCCGCCGGTCAGCGTCACCTTGCCTGCGGCGATCATGCGCGCGCTGTACTCGCCGATCTTCGCCATCTGTTCGCGGGTCGGAGGCGGGGCGCTGGGGAGGGACTGGTAGGTCATCAGAAACTTCATCTCGAACTCCTGGGCTGTGGCGCACGAAACGTGCGCTCGAAGTCACGACACGCGAGGGGAAGCGGGATCGACAGGCGGCCCCAACTTTTTTCGATGCTCGATCGGATGCGGGCCGAAGACCTCCACATCCACCCCCGACGCGTAGTGGGCCAACGGAGCTCCCTCTGGCGTGGGGAGGCCCGCGGCTTCGAGCAGGGTGCAGCTCACCTGGTGCACGGTCACTCGCTGGGCCGGGTAGGGCACGTGATGCACCTGACCGCGGTAGCGCGTTCCGCGCCGGTCGTTGAAGAGCAGATAGCGCTCGAGGAGGAAGTGCTCGAGGGTGCCGGGCGCCGAGGGTCCCAGCGGCTCGCCGATGCTGGCGTCGAGGGTGAGCTTCGCATTAGCGAAGCGTCGTTCGCTCTGGTAGCGGATGCGCTCACCGGTGCCAGTTGAGTCACTCACGAACGACATCTTCGCCCAGTAGTACGGAAGGCCCCAGCCGATGCGCGCTGCTTGCACGGCGAGCCACGAGCTCGCCTCGAGCGAGAAGAACAGCACGCCGGGCTCGCCGTTCACGATCACGTACGTGCGGAGGTTGGTCTCGAGGAAGTCCATCGCGAACATCTTCGGTAGCCAGCTGGGGCGCACCCCGCGCATGAGAAACGGGACGACGCCGACCATCGCGCGGCCCTCCCAGAGATCGAGCTCCATCCCCTTCGGCTCCATCCACTTCGAGAGGTGCGGCGCGATGACCTCGGGGGCATACGACCAGTGCAAGAAGAAGAGCTCGCGCCAGTTCTGCTCACCGCTGGGCATCTCGTTCGGTCGCCGGGCGGGCGCGATGCGGTCGATGGTCACGGCCGAACGTTATAGCCCCGAAGAGCCCGTATGAAGCTGTCGATCGCATCTGTCTAGAGGGCTACCCTCGGTCGTGGTCGAGCATCCGCGCATCCGATTCCCGCCGCCGTTGGGTCCCCATGCTCGGATCACCGTGACGTCGCCGAGCTCGCCTGTGCCGCCAGCGCTCGAGCCCCGGCTGGATCTGGTGGTGGACGGGCTTCGAGGGCGCGGCTGGGTGGTGCGAGAGTCGCGGGTACGCGACAGCGAGCCCACGCTCGCGGCCGAACGCCTGGACGCGTGGATGACCGCGCTGCTCGACGACGGGTGCGACGCGGTGCTGCCTCCGTGGGGCGGGGATGAGGCGATCGAGCTGCTCGAAGGGATGGACTTCGAGAGGCTGGCCACCGCCGCGCCCAAGTGGATCTTGGGCTACTCCGACATCAGCACGCTGCTCCTTCCGATGTTGCTCCGAGCGGGATGGGCCTCGGCGCATGGGCCCAACTTGATGGACTTGGTGCCGGCACAACGCGACCCGCTGAGCGTGCGCACCCTCGACTGGCTGAGCGGCGCGCAGCCCTTCACCCAGCACGCATCGAGTGACTTTCAGATAGCGTTCGTCGACTGGGCGCGGCATCCCGGAGCGCCCTTCCAGCTCGATCAGCCCACGTTGGTGGCGACGCTCGACGGGCGACCGATCCGAGCACGCGGTCGCCTGATCGGCGGTTGCATCGACACCTTGATGAGCTTGGTGGGCACACCGTTCGGTGACGTACCTGGCTTTCTGCGTGCCCATCGGGACGAAGGGGTGATCGTGTTTCTGGAGAACTGCGATCTGCACTCGCAGGCCCTGCTCCGGGCGCTGACGCATCTACGACTGGCTGGGTGGTTCGAAGGAGCGAGTGCGGTGTTGGTGGGGCGCACCCAGGCCAAAGAGATGAGCGCGCAGGCCCAGGCGAGTGTGCTGCGGCGGGTGCTCGGCGCGATGGGAATCCCGGTGGCCTACGGTCTGGACATCGGGCATCAGCCGCCCCAGTGGACGCTGGTCCAGGGCGCGCTCGCGAGTGTCGAGATCGAAGATGGCGCGGCGGTCATCCACCAGGAGCTGCGCTGATCGTCCGAATGGGCCCAGCAGGACTCGAACCTGCACACGCCCCGTTATGAGCGGGGAGCTCTGACCATTGAGCTATGGGCCCGGAGCGCTCTGGCCCGGATGGCTGCGTTGTAGCGCGGGATCCGTCCGGTGGGCGAGCGTCAACGCGCGCGATTCACGCCGCGGTGCGCGGCAACCAGATGGTGAAGATGGTCCCCCCGCCTTCCCGGGCCTCGCAGCGCACGTCCCCGCCATGCGCGAGCACGATCTCTTTGGTCAACGCTAGGCCCAGGCCCGTACCCCGCTCCTTGGTCGAGTAGAACAGATCGAAGATTCGCTCCCGCTTCTCTGGATCGATCCCCTCGCCTCGATCGGCGACGCTCACCGCGATTCCGTCGCCGTCGCGCCGCGCGGTGAGATCGATGGGGCCGCCCCCAGGCATCGCTTCGCGGGCGTTGCGTAGGAGGTTCAACAGCGCTTGCCGTATCTGGCCTTCGTCGAAACTCACCACCCCTAGATCCGGCTCGATCTCCACCGTGATGCGCACGTTCGCCTGTTCCATCTCGCGCTGCACGAAGCGCGCGGTGTCGCGCACCTCGGTCTCGATGGGCTCGGCGGCCAGCATGGGGGAAGGGACCCGGGCCAGGCGCAGGTACTCCTCGGTGAACGCGGTGAGCCTGTCGACTTCGCGCTGGATGCTGGTGAGCAGCGCGTTCGCCTCCTCGCCGCTCACTTCTTCGCGCAACAGATCCGCGTTCAGACCAATGCTCGAGAGCGGATTGCGCACCTCGTGGGTCACGTGCGCGGCCATTCGGCCCATCGCGGCCAGGCGCTCGCTCTGGAGAAGCCGCGCCTTGGTCGCGAGCGACTCGCTCACGTCGTCGATGACCAGAAGCACCGGGCGCTGGCCGCCTGGGCCCGTCGCGCTGGAGCTCGCGCTCGAGGGACCGCCGCTGCCGAACGGGCTCACTCGGAGATCCACCGAGCGCCCATCGTCACCCCTCAGCGCGATGGCCTCGCGCGCCGCGGGCTCTCCGCTCGTCGCGACGTCGCTCACCATGTCGGACAGACCGGGGATCCTCTCGCAGGCGCCGTGGGCCCCGAGCGGCTCGCCGAGCTTCAACATCACCTCGCCGACGATGCGCTCGGCGGCGCGGTTGATGGCGCGCACCGTGCCATCGCTGCCCACCACGATGATGCCCGAGCGCAAGCTGGTCACGATCTCGTCCTGGGTGCGCTGCAGCTCGCGCAGCCGCTGATCGCGGGCGGCGAGCGCGGCGACCATGCGCTCGAACTCGCTCGTGAGTCTCCCGATCTCGTCGTCGCGTACCCGCTCGATGCGCTGAGAGAGATCGCCACGGGCCACTGCGAGCACCCGCGCTTCCAGCGCCGGAAGTGGTGAGAGCAGGCGCTGGGTCCACCACGTGACCGCGAGCCCAGCGAATAGCGCGATGAGCCCGAGCACGCCGAAGTTGATCACCGACTGCGCTTGGGCATCGGCGGCCGCGCGGCTGGTGTCGGCGATGCGCTGCTGGTGATCCTCGAAGGCGCGACGCAGGTCCCGCGCGATCCGGTTCTGTCGCTCGCGCAAGCTACGCAACAGACGCGCGGCCTCTTCTTCGTCGCCCGAGGACAGCGCGGTCCAGAGCGAGGCGAACTCGGGCTCCGCGGCCGCGTACTCGCCATCGACCCCGTTCAAGAGCACCCGCATCGACTCGAGCGTCGCCCGATCCTCGGACGGTGGGCTGAGGCGCTCCACCCGATCGATCGCCAAGAGCACGTCGTGCACGTTGTCGGGTCGCACCCGGCGCACCGCCGAGAGATAGGGCACCGCGGACTCAGGGTCGGCGTCCACCCGGCGCAGGACCGTGTCGAAGTTCTCCTCGGTGGCGCGGACCCGGCTCAGCGCGAGCGCCAGCGGAAGGTGTCCTTCGTGCAGCAGGCGCAAGGTCGCGGCGGCTTGCCTGTGCTGCAAGAGGCTGAGGACCGCGAAGATCCCGAAGGCCACCAGCACCAGCGCGAAGCCCGAGAAGATTCGGGAGGGGATGCTCACGCGAAGCCTCGGTTCGGGACGCTGGAGATAGGGGTCGGTCACTCCAATTCGTCCAGGACGATCAGCTCGTCCCAGGTGATCCCGGCACCTGGGACGTAGTGGCCGATGCGGGCATACGAACTGCGCACCCCGTTGCCGTTCAGGTCGCCGAACGCTTCGATGCGCACCGTGCTCAGCAAGGGATCGCTGGTGACCGCGTACGAATAGCGGACCGGGTCGATCGGGGAGAATCCAAGCGTGCTCCACTCCGCGGCCGCGTCGCTGGGCCAGGGGCGCGGGTCGGGTCCGAGCCCCGCCAGATCGGGAGTGGGCGGGAGCGAGACAGGAAGGCGGTCGAGCGCGTCCACCTCCTGCTGGAGCAAGGCGAGGTGCGCGCGCGCTTCCACCGCTTTGGCACCCAAAATGTAGCGGGTGTAGGCAGGCAGCCCCATCAGCGCGCTGGCACCGATGCAGGGCAGGCACACGGCGCCGAGCGCGACGAGACCGAGGGCGATCTTGGCAGTGCGCGAGAGGCCCGGCTTGTCGGTCATGCGCCGAACTACCACGAAGCGAGGCCGTCGTCGGCCGCGCGCCGCGCGTCAGGCCAGCTCGGCGAAGCTGATGAGCTTCAGCGCGCCGCGGGTGATGGCGTCCGCAAACGGCTCGCTCATCAACACCCGGAGCTCGTGCTCGCGCGCGGGCGAGACGTTGAAGTCGTCGATGCCTTCGCCGACGAAGCCCGGGTGGGTCATGAGCTCGACGCTCTCGCCTTCGGATTCACGAACAGCGCGCGCGAGTCTGTCGGACGCGCTCGCGAGACCCATCAGATCGAGACCGATGAAGGCCTCGGTGGACGTGATACCGGACGCGGCAAAGACGGCGCGTGAGGTGCGGCCGTCTTCGACCACCGAGCGGTAGAACGCCGCGGCTTGGAGGGAGTCGACCTCGACCTCGGACTGCTCGGGGATACGGGTCGTCCTCACTCCGTGGCGCGCGAGGACCGGAGCGAGCCACGCGGCGAGCTGGGGGATGGTGTGCACGTGCTGGTGCCCATCGACATGGCGCGGCGCCGCACCGGCGAGACGGGTGAACGCCGCGATCTGCGCTTCCGCTTCGCGCTCGACGTGCTCTTGCGTCACCGCGCCGCGGATGACCGCTTCTCTGAGACCATGCTTGCCCAGCTTGTTGCCCTCTCCATCGAGCAAGCTCGCGATGCTCGATGGCTCGGCGCTCGGAGGGGTCTCGGTGAGATCGAGGTGAAGTCCCATCGGTAGGCCGATGCGCCTCGCCGCGACCGCGCCGCTCTCCGCGCTCTTGCCGCGCACCATCAAGCTCGCTTGGGTGATGGCGCCTCGCGCGAAGCAGAGAAGGATTCCGTCGTCCCGGCGGGCATCGATACCCAGATCGTCGGCCGTGATGATCAATGCGCGCATCGGGCGATCCCACCACAGCGAGCGAGCTGGCGACAAGATCATCGTTTCTCGCGGCGTTCTGTTCGGGTTTCCCATCCTCCTGCCGCTCCGGCATGCTCTCGGCGCTCCGTGCACCGAATCGCGCTCTCGACCCTGCTTCACCACCGCGCGAAGGTCCTCGCGGCCCTCTCGGGTGTGGCGTTCGCGACCGCGCTGATGGTGATCCAGGCGGGCCTCTACGATGGGCTTCGTCTACGCGCATCGATGTTGGTGCAGCACATCGGCGGTGACGCGTGGATCATGGCGCGCGGCACCTCGATGGTGGACGACAGCGAGCTCTTGGCGAGCGGCGTCGAGGCGCGGGCCCGGGCCCATCCCTGTGTCGAGCGAGTGCGCCCGGCGATCGTCGCGTGGGTGCTCTTTCGAACGCCCTCGGGGGCGCGCCACACGTTGCAGTTGGTGGGCACCGAGCGCGGCGAGCCGCTCATGCCGTGGTCGATGGGCGAGGGCCTCCCTGCGGATCTCGAGGGCCCAGGGCGGATCGCCATCGACGAGAGCGACGTGGGACGGCTGGGCCTGACGCCGCCTCTGTTGCGGCAGCGGATCCAAGTCGGAGGCGAGTGGGTCGAGGTCCGCGCGGTGACCGCTGGACTGCGTAACGTATCGCTCATCCCGATGGTCTTCTCCGACATCGAGACCGCGCGGACGCTCTCGCATGCCGCCCCGGATGGCGCGACCTACTGGGTGTTGGACCTCGAGGATCCCGCGTGCGCTCCTTCGATCGCGCTGGAGCTCGAAGAGAACCCCGATCTCGACGTCATGACCGCCGAAGAATTTGCGCAAGTGACGGAGGAGCACGTCGTCACCGAGTCGGGCGCGGGTGTCGCGCTCGCTTTCGTGGCGCTGCTCGGCTTCATCGTCGGCGTGGTGATCGTCGGTCAGACGCTCTTCTCGCTCGTGCGAGAGCATCACCGCGAGCTGGGCATGCTGCGTGCGGTCGGTGCGTCACGGGGCGAGCTCGCAGCGTTCGTGCTCTGGCAGTCGGCCTTCGTTGCGGTGGTGGGTGGCGCGCTGGGCATAGGCCTCGCGCTCTTGGTGCAGTCGAGCCTCGCGGAGCAGAGCGTCGTCCTCACCTACGGCCCGGGCGCGATCCTCGGCGGACTCTTCGCGGTGCTGGTGATGTGCGGCTTCGCGGGCGGAGTCAGCCTGTGGAGCGTGCTGCGCCTCGATGTGGTGAAGGTGTTGGCGTGAGCCCCGTCTTCAGCGGCCCCGTCCTCAGCGGCCCCGTCTTCAGCGGCCCCGTCCTCAGCGGCCAGTCGCTCTCCTTCGCGTACGGCGTACCGCCGCTCACGACGCCAGTCTTGAAGGACCTCTCGCTCGAGATCCGTCCAGGCGAGCTCACGGTGCTCATGGGTCCGTCGGGCTCCGGCAAGACCACGCTCATCTCGATCCTCGCAGGGCTCTTGCCGCCGAGCTCGGGCAAGGTGGTGCTCGCGGGTGAGGAGCTGACCGCGATGAACGACGCGCAAGTCACCGCGGCACGCCGTCGATCACTGGGCTTCGTCTTTCAGGCGTTCCACCTCTTCCCCGCGCTCAGCGCGACGGACAATGTCGCCGAGATCCTCGCGCTGACCGGCGTGCCCATCCGCGAGGCCCGCGCCCGCGCGAACGCGCTCCTGACCCGCTTCGGTCTCGGCGAGCGGCTCGATCACCGCCCCGAAGAGCTCTCTGCTGGTCAGCGTCAGCGCGTGGCGATCGCGCGCGCGCTCGCGCCGAATCCCAAGGTGGTGATCGCCGACGAGCCCACCGTCGCGCTCGACGGACCGACCGCGCGCGAGGTGATGGTGCTCCTGCGCGAGTACGTGAGCGCCGGTACGGCCGTGGTGCTGGTGACCCACGATCTGAGGATCATCACCCCTACCGATCGGGTGGTGGAGATGGAGGACGGCCGGGTGGTGCGCGATGGGCGCGGCTTCTCTGCTGGGGGCCACGCGCGCGAGAAGATCTCGGACGACGGAGCAGAGGCGAACGAATGAGCAAGAACACCCGCTACGTGCTGACAGCGATCGTGGTCCTGGTGATCTTGGGCGTCGTGCGCTCGATCGTCGCCACAGCGAACGCCCCGAGCGCCACCGTGGAGGAGGCCGATCTCCGCCGCGCCGTGGGTGCGCGGGCCACCGTGGTCCCTCATGGCGAAGTCGCGCACGTGATGCCGACCGTCGCAGGAAGGGTCACCGCCGTGACGGTCGCGGTAGGCGATGTCGTGACCGCTCATCAGGTGCTCGCGCGTATCGAGCCCAATGACGCCGCCCCGACGTTCGATCTGCTCGGGGAGAACGAGGCCCTCTCCGCGCCGATCGCGGGCACGGTGATCGCGGTGCGGGTGAACATCGGCGATGCGTTGAGCGCGATCGTTCCGCCGCCGCTGCCGCTCTTCGAGATCGCGGACTTGAGTTCTCTCGATCTACGCATCGAGATAGCGGAGGCCGACGCAGGCCGAGTCACCGTCGGGCAGACGGTGCGCATCGATCAGGACGGTGATCACGAGACCCGCATCGAGCGGCTCTCGCCTCGGATCGAACGGCGTGAGTTCCCCCTCGACGACGTGGTGTCGCGGGCTGCCTCGCGGGTACGGGTGGCGTACGCGCCGCTGCCTGAGGGATTCTCCGCGCCCGCGTATGCCCACCTCGACGTGGTGCTCGAGGACGAGTCGGTGCACGTGGCGACTGCGCTGCCTCGGGAGGCGATCCTCGTCCGGGAGGGGAGGGCGGCGGTGCGGGTGCGCTCGGGGCTCTTCGCGAGCGAGCAGTTCGTGACGCTAGGTATCTGCGACGACGAGCACGTGGCGGTCGAAGGCTTGAGCGCGGGCACCGAGGTACTGCTGCGATGAGCGAGTCCGGCACGGCCATGGTCACGACCTCGCGCATGCCTGGCCCACCTCCGGCCAACTCGATCTTCGCCGCCTATGCCCTGATGAAGGCGGTCCGAAAGGATCTCCTGGGTCTGATCACCCAGAGCTTCGTCGATCATGGCGACGTGTTCTGCCTCGAGGTGCTGGGCCGCAAGCAGGTGCTCGCCATCGCGCCGGCGCAGATCCGCGAGCTCTTGGTGGAGCACGCCGCGTCGTTCGAGAAGGGCTTCGACTACACCGATCGCAGGAAGGGCCTCGCGAAATTCGGCGGCAGCGGCCTCATCACCAGCAATGGCGCGTTCTGGAAGCGGCAGCGCAAACTGGTCGCGCCCGCGCTGCATCACAAGCGCATCGCCTCGTACGGACAGGCCATGATCGACGCGGCGCTGCGCGTGTCCAACGGCTGGCAGGACGGCCAGATCATCGAGGTGGATCACGCGATGATGAAAGCGGCCCTCGATATCGTGGCGCGCACCATGTTCGACGCGGACCTCGCCGAGGATGCCGACCGGATAGCGGCGGCGACCCACACGCTCCACGGGATGTTCGAGGCGAACAACTCGGTCTGGACCCTCTTGCCAGGGTGGTTCCCGACGTTGCAGCGCATGCGCGAGAACGCGGCGGTGCGCACCCTCGACGAGATCGTCTACCGCCTGATCCGCGAGCGTCGCCCCGATCCCAAAGGGCCCGTGCGCGAGGGGAACGATCTCGCCTCCATGCTGCTCTCGGCCGAGACCGAGGACGGCGAGCGGATGAGTGACCGCGAAGCGCGCGACGAGATCGTCACGATGTTCATCGCCGGGCACGAGACCGCAGCCAACACGCTGAGCTGGACGTTCCTGCTCTTGGCCAAGCACCCCGAGGTCGAGGCGAAGCTGCACCAGGAGCTGGATCGGGTGTTGGGCGCATCGCACCGTGATCCGACCCCCGACGACTGCCGATCTCTTCTCTACGCCGAGGCCGTCATCAAGGAGTCGCTGCGGCTCTATCCCCCTGCGTTCACGGTGATGCGGCACTGCAACGCCGACGTCACGTTGGGCGGTCATCTGGTGAAGAAGGGGATGGACGTCTCGCTGGTGCCGTATGCGACTCACCGCGACGCGCGCTTCTTTCCGGACCCGCTGCGCTTCGATCCCGAGCGCTTTCTCGGGGAGCGCGAGAAGACGATCGACAGGTATGCATGGATCCCGTTCGGGGGCGGACCGCGGGTCTGCGTGGGCAACGCGTTCGCGATGATGGAGACGACGCTCGTGCTCGCTACCATCGCCTCACGCTTTCGTCTGACCCTGGCGGATGGCGTCGAGTTGGTCCCGGTCCCTGGCGTCACGCTGAGGCCGGAGGGTCCTGTGCGGATGGGTCTTCAGCGCCGCTGAGTCTCCGGCGCTGAGGGACATCTCCTGCACGATGGCCTGTTGCCGCTCCTGGTGGCTCAGGGCGTCGCTGGGCGAGCGTCACTGGGAGGGCGAGGCGGCAGGACCCGGCGCACCCCCATCGCGACGGCGACCCAGATCGCGAACGAGGCGATCCCTACCAGCTCGAGGCTCACCAAGTAGATGGGCCAAGGGCCGAGCGAGTCGATCAGCGTCGGCGAAGGTGGAGGTCGCCGCAGGTACATGAAGTTCTGATCGAGCACGAAGTTCACCCCGGCGACCAACAGCTCGAAGACCTGAAGGGCGATGGCCGCGCGCAGGAGCGACCACCAAGTGATGGCCGCGTCCAACGCGAGCACCGCGAACGTGCCGACCATCACCAAGAGACCGTGGGCCATGAAGTAGCGGACGTACTCGACGCTGGGGAAGCCTTCGCCCGGTGTCGGGGTGATCAGCGCGTGCAGGGTCGCCGCGAACGCCCAGAGGTACGTGACCTCCAGCGCGATCGGATGCCGGGTGTAGAGCGCGAACGCGCCGATCAAGAAGAGCGCGTTGCAGATTTCGAAGGGCAAGTTGTGGGCGAAGGGCACGCCCAGATAGGCGACGCGAACTGTCGTCTCGATCACGTAGTAGACGAGCAAGCCGACCGCGATCGCGCGTCCCATCGCGTGGGCTCGGGCCAGGCTCCCGCGTCGCGCGTAGGTGACGACGAAGACGATCGCGGTCAGCACGATGGCCACCGTCATCAGGTGCAGAAGACCGAACGGCTGAAAGCGCTCCGGCATCAGCCCTCGAGTGCGTCGTCGAGGTGCGCGAGGACGGCGTCGTGCTCCGGCCACAGCACCACCCCGCCGCGCGCCGACAGATGCGCTCCGGGCTGCGCGAGCAGGTCCACCACCGCGCGGTGAAGTGAGGTCATCATCTCGCGCGGAAGGTGAGGCAACATCGCGCGGGTGATGTCGGGACCGAAGAGCCGACGGAGGGTCTTGTCTTCGGTGAGGTTGCTCGGAAAGAGGAGACATGAGCGCCGCAGCGCGTGCAGGCCCTCATTCTTGGGCAAAAGCGTCTCCATCTGAGGATCGAGCAGCCAGGCTTCACCGCACGCCGCGACGGCCTTCATCTCGGGATGTCGCTGTGCGAAGAACGCGCGGGCGTCGCAGATCGCGTGGGCGAACTCTCGGAGGCCGAGCCGGGTGCCCGCGGGAATGTGCATGTCGAGCACGAGACTCTCGGGATCGAGTACTCGGACGTCGCCCACCTGCGCGGTGAACGGCTCGCCGGTGCGCAGACCGGTGCTCGCATCGACGAGGTCGGCGTCCCCGCGTTCTTGCCACACGACGCTGAGCTCGCTCCCTCTTCGATAGACCGCGATCGGTCCTCCGAACGGCCGCAGATCGAACTGAAGCGCGCCGAGCCGCACCAGATCGCCTCGCAGGTAGCGCTGACTCCAGTCCAGGATTCCGATCGTGAGGCCCACCATCTGGAGCTGGACCTGAAAGTGCCGCACCCATATCCCTAGGTCCGACGCGGTGGCGTAGGTGATCTCCGCTGCGATGCCGCCCACGCGGTGGCGTGCCTGCATCGCTTCGATCTGTGAGAGCGACAGCAGCAAGTACGCCTGTCGGGCCGTGTTCACACCGAAGCGACCTTCGAGATCCGCGGCTTTCACGTGCGCGATGGCGTCATCCGGCGCGCGGCTCGCGAGCGCGTCCGCGAGCTCCGCCATCGGCTCGCCCAACGTCGGCCGAAGGGCCTCTGCGATCCCAGGCAGCGCGGCGATCGCGTCCTCGGGCAGATCCGCGGTGCGGGCGCGCTCGATCAATCGCTCGAAGATCACGCCGAGCCTTCCGGCTTCTCCCAGTCGGGCATGCGCTCGAGCTCTTCCCGCAGGACGAAGCCGCCGCGCGCCGAGAGGTGGCGGGTGGGCTCCGAGAGAAAGCCCATCAGCCGCGTCTCCACGGGACTCCGCGCGTCGTGCGTCGAGAGCCCGCTGCGGCTCATCTCGGGACCGAAGATGCGCCGGAGCGTCACCTCCTCGGTGATGGTGGACGGATAGAGCGAGCAGGCACGCTGCAGATCGTGCACCCCGGGCTCGTCGGAGAAGAGCGCCAGCACCTGGGGATCGAGGCGCCAGCTCTCGCCGCAGATTCCGAGGGGCACCGTCTCGGGGGAGAGCCGCGCGAAGAGCGCGAACGCATCGCGCATTCCGTGCGCGACGTCGGTCATCGTCACCATCCGCACCGCGCCGGGGATCCGCATATCGAGCATCGGTGAGCCCGGCTCGAGCACCACCTGCCAGCGGGTGTCGAGCGGCGGCAGCGCGCCATCGGTGATCTCGCCCGTCGTCAGATCGACGGCGCGACCATCGAGGGTGCGGGCTTTGAGCGCGCGGGTCTTGTCGTGTCGATAGACCCGGATCGCCGTGGCGAAAGGCTTCAGATCGAATTGGAGCGGACCCACCCGGAACAGCTCTCCACGGAGAAAGCGCTGACACCAGCCGAGGATCTCCAGCGTCAGACCGCCTTCTGCACCATCCGGGTGACCGGCATACAGGCGCTCGAAGTGTGCGCTCCAGATCGTCAGGTCACTCAACGTCGCTTGGATGACGGGCTCGCTCACCCCTCGGGCTTGGGCTCGCGCGGTCGCGTCGGAGACCTGCATCATCGCGAGCACCAGGCGCAGCGCCCGTCGCTCACCCGAAGAGAGCGAGAGTGTCTCGAGGCGTCGGCCTACTTCCATGATCGCGACCGAGGGCGGCGCCGTCGCCAACATCCCCGCGAGCTCTTTGGTGGTCCGGGCCAGCTCGGGATCGGCGCCGATCTTGGCGACCATCTCCGAGACGGTGCCCAGCAGCGAGGGCGGCATGCCGAGCGCGCGCGCGACGTCTTTGGTGCGCCCGATCTCGTCGGTCGCAGGGCTCGGCGGCGGCAGCATGCTGGGCCGGGTGCTCGACATCTCTTCCACGATGCGGAGGTACGTCTCGCGCTCGAGCGCCGGCGAGTGCGCCGCTGCGATGCGTGCTTTCGCGGTGCGGGCGATGCGGTGACGCAAGTCGGCCGACAAGGTCAGCGCCCGCGCCCACTCCACCATCTCGCTGGGCTCGTCGTAGAGCAGGCCGGTGTGACCGTGCACGATCACGCTCTGGTTCCCCGCGTTCCGTCGCGCGACCACCGGTGTGCCGAGCAACATCGACTCGAGCACCACACCGCACATGCCCTCGCTGAGCGAGGTGTTGAGCACGACATCGGCTTCGGCGATCGCGGCCAGCATCGCGGGGCGCGGCAGGGGATCGACACAATGAACACCCGGCGTCCCGCGCAGGATCGGGAGCGCCATCTCCGCGTAGTCGGGCTCGAGGATCGCGCCGACGATGGCCAAGTGCATGCGGGGATCTTCGCGGTGCCAGGCGGAGAACGCCTCGACGAGATGAAGCGGATCTTTCACCCGACGAATGCCGGTCGGCAGCAGGAAGAGGAAGTCCTCCGGCACGAGGTTCAGCGCGTCGCGCAGCGAGTAAGCCTGCACTGCCGGCACCGCGACCGCCTGTGGCATGAGCTCGACGCGCCCGCGGCTCTGGGGCCACATCCACTCCGCGCGTGTTCGGTTCTCCGGACTGAACGCGAGTAGGCGTCCTGCACCTGCGACCGCGCGGGCCATCTGCTTCTGCTGCAGCTCGTGCATCGGCTCGTAGAGGTCCGTGCCGCCGAAGACCAAGAGATAGGGGATCTCGAGCGCGCGAAGGAACGGTCCGGACAAGAGCGCGTGCACGCCGACCGCGGCCTCGATCTGCTTTGCCGAAACCACCTCTTTCACCGAGCTGGCGGTCGCACCCACCGAGTCGAGGAGGGTGACGCGATGGGCCTTGCCCAAGAGTTCAGCGATGCGGCGCGAGGTGACGGCGTTGCCGGTCGCCTCGGTGAGCGCCGCGAGCACGAGGACGTTCATGGGCCGAGACGATCTCACCGGGCCCCATCGCTGTAAACAACCGGTTCAGTCGGTGGACAGCTGATCGATGCGGTCGGCCTCGATCGCCTTCAGCGCGGCGTGGGTCAGACCCCGCACCCCCTCGATCATCATCGCGTAGCGAGCCTCGGTGGTCTGTCCCCGCACGTAGCGGGCATAGAGCTGCTGGGCGACGACGGAGAGCTTGAAGAGCGCGAACGCAAAGTAGAACACCAGGTTCGTGACGGGGCGCTGGGTGCGCTCTTCGTAGCGTCGCACCAGCTCCATTCGGGTGAGGCTGCCGGGCAGGTAGGTGGGCCCAAAACGCATCGCCTGCATCAACGGCGGATCGTCCTGTTGCACCCAGTAGCCGAGGGTGCAGCCCAGATCCATCAGCGGATCGCCGACGGTCGCCATCTCCCAGTCGAGCACCGCGACGGCGCGCTCCAGATCCTCGGAGAGCACCACGTTGTCGTACTTCAGATCGTTGTGAATGAGCGCCGCGCCGGACTCCTTCGGGGTGTGCTCGGCGAGCCAGCGGGCCAGCGGTTCGACGGAAGGTATCTCGTCGGTCTTCGCCTTCTCGTAGCGCTCGGTCCACCCCTTCACCTGACGGGTATTGTAGCCGTCGGGCTTGCCGAGACTCGCGAGCTCGCCCTGGGTCACGTCGATGGCGTGGATCTCCGCCAGGGTGTCGAGCAGCACCTCGGACAGGTGCTTCATTCGCGGCGCATCGAGCGCCAGGGTCGAGGGCCACTTCGCTCTCAGGATCACGCCCTGCGCCCGCTCCATCACGTAGAAGGGAGCGCCCAAGATCTCGGGGTCCTCTGCGAGCGCGATGGGCTTGGGCGCCTTGTCCCAGACCGGTGAGAGCGCGCTCAAGATGCGGTGCTCCCGTTTCATGTCGTGCGCGCTCGCGATCACCACGCCGGGCGGCGGACGCCTGAGCACGATCTCGCGTTCACCCACCCGCAAGAGATACGTGAGGTTGGACCATCCCTTGGGAAACTGCAGGACCTCGACCTCGCCCGTGAGTCCCACGCTGTTCAGCCAAGGGGTGAGCCGCTCGAGCGGGAGCTCTGCGCCCTTGCGTACCGACTGCGCACCATCGAGGACCGTATCGCTCATGCGCGCAGGGTAGCGAAGCCAGGCGCTCGCGTCTTTGGTAGCGTCGCGCTCAGGCCCGACCGAGGACGGCGTCGGCGCAGAGGAGCGCCAGGCCGTAGCCGATCATCATGAACGCGATGGGCGCGTGGATGGTGAGCGCGAGCGCGCCGCTGGTGAGGAGCGTGCCGATCGTGGCGATGGGCAGGCGCTGCTCGAGGGTGCCGTGCCACGCGGGCGCGGGACCCTGCGACTCGAGCGCGCCCATGTACGCCTCGACCTCGGGGTTGCTCGGGCCAACATGGCTCGGCGGACCGTCGGTGAGCGCGATGCCGCAGCGGGGACACTCGCCCTCGATGGTGAACGTGTCGTGGCACCCGGCGCAGTTGAAGCGGTCGCGCGCGGTGGGCTCACTGTCTCGGTAGGGGCGACCGGTGAAGCCGCGGCTACGCGATGCAGGCGCGGGGCTCGCGGCGCGGGACGCACGCGGTCGGCGCGGTTTGGCCCGACCCGTCAGCGCCTCGTAGGCGTCGATGGCCTCGACCAAGCGCGCTTCGCTGGCAGCGCCCGCGCGGTCGGGGTGGACCTCGAGGACCTTGCGCCGGAAGGCCCTTCGGATCTCGTGGGGGGTAGCCGAAGGTGAGACACCGAGGACGCGGCGCGGGTCGAGGACGGCAAGGTCTGGCATGACGGTTGGGAGCAGACACGCCCGCGGGGAGAAAGTTCCCGCAGGGGTTGCCCCCCAAGTACGCGCGCCCTCGGCACAATCTTCCTGCCCGGGGTGAGCGGCAGGCGAACCGCTCAAGGGGCAGCGAAGCCCTCGGCGCGGGCAGCTGCTTCGAGCCTCGCGTCGAACACACCGAACGCAGTGAACCCGGGCGCCGCCGCCCGGAGCGTGATCGCGGCCGCGATGTGGATCGCGTCGAAGCCGCGAAGCGCGCGTCTGGCAGCGAGTTCGCCGGCGAGCCGCGCGAGCGTGTCGTCGATCTCCACCAAGACGAGCGACGAGAAGTCGCGGTCGAGGTCCCGCACGCAACGTCGATGGTGAGCGGGGGTCAACGCATGCTCGCGCGCCCTCCGGGCGAGAGCGGCTCGCGCTTCCGGGTAAGCGACGCGGGCGGTGGCGACGCGGGCCGCGTTCCTGACCCAGCGCGCGACGTCCGGTGAGCCAACCTCCGACACGTACAGCTTGATGAGCGCGCTCGTGTCGAGGTAGAGGCTCACCGCCGATCCTCGACGATCGCTGCCGCGACGGAGGCCTCGGCGCCGCCGCGCCCTCCATTCAATGGCGCCGGGCGCTTCGAGCCCGTCGGCTTGCCGCCGCCCCACGACACGCGTCCCGCGAGCGTGAGCGCGACGAGCGGGTCTGGGCCCGCGTCCGTGTGCGGTGTGATCACCGCAAACGGTTGCCCGCGGTCGGAGATGACGATCGTCTCGCCGTCACGCACGCGTCGAAGGATCTTGCTGGTCTCGTTCTTCAGCGCTCGGATTCCGACTTGCGATGCGTTCTTCGGCATGTGGGCACATCGTTCGACGATGTGGCTACATCGTCAAGCGAGCTCGCTTGCGCGCGAGAACCTGTTGGCCGCTGGCATCGACGCGCCGTAGTTCGGGGACCAAGCTCGGTGCCGCATGCTCACCACCACCGAGGCGCGATCTGGCCGTGAACCACGCAGCAAAAGACCGTAGTCGCGCCGAGCGGGACGTGATCGAGATCGCCGAGCTGCGGGTGGACTGCATCGTCGGGGTCTATCCCCACGAGCGCGAGACCCCCCAGCCGCTGGAGCTCGATGTGCGCATGTACCTGGACACCGAGGGGGCGGGCACGTCGCAGCGCCTGCGTCGCACGGTGGACTACGCGGCGGTCGCGACCCAGCTCGCGTTCCTCCTTCAGCACGCACGCTTTCATCTCCTGGAGACCGCGGCGCATGCGCTGAGCCGCTTCTTGCTCGCGCCGCCGGCACTCGGCGAAGAGCGCGCGCCGATCCAAGCGGTGAGCCTGCGCCTGACGAAGCCGCACGCGTTGGGGGGCCGCGGCGTGCCTTCGCTCGAGATCCACCGCGAGGCCGCAGACATGACGCTCGAGACGGAGACCAAGCCCTGGGGCACGGTCGATGTGCTGCACGAGATCCGGGATCACGGGATCTACCGGCTGAACGTCGCGCCTCAGAAGTCCATCCCGCTGCACGTCCACCGGGTGATGGAGGAGGCCGAGCTCACGCTCGGTGATGGCCTGCACCTGAACGGCGAGCCTGTCGCCGCATGCACTGCGTTTCGCTGGCCCCACGATCTGCCGCACACCTGGCACAACCCCACCGACGGGTGGGCCTCGATCCTCTGCGTGGACGCCCCCGCGTTCGTCGTCGATGACGAGATCGAGGTGCCCCATCGCACGCCTGGGATAGCTCGCGCCGAGCCGCCGTTCGTTCCGCTGCCCAAGTTGTGAAACTCAGATCGGGTAGGTGTCGTGGAAGCGGGTGTAGTCGAACACCCGAACGCCGTCCTCGTCGGTGGTCGCCGCCACGATGTCGACGAAGCGGTGATCCCAACGCAAGTCTTCTGGGCCCCAGGCTTTGCGCGCGTGCAGCGTCGCGCCGATGTCCTCATCCAGGCCAGTGAGCACCGCGAGGATCTCCGCGCTCTCGGCCTCGAGCTGCTCCTTGGTCATCCCGAAGAGCGGGCTCTTCTCGTCGAGCCGATGCATCGCGGTCCAGCCCACGAAGAACATCGGGTTGTGGTTCCGCACCAGGGGCAGCTCGAGGACCCTTCGGAATTGCTCGCCCTCCTTGGTGAGCACCGTGCGGGCGAGGCTCACCCCGAGGGTCGCCTCGACCATGCGGTTGCCCCGCGCGTTCGCCATGCGGAACACCAAGGTGGGGACGCCGTCGTAGGGATAGATGCAGCACACGTTCGAGATCAGGACGTTCGCGACGGGGCGGCTGAACTTCGCGAAGACCAGGCCGGTCAGGATCGCGGCCGTCAGCATCCCGAAGTAGGCCTCGATGGTCACGAGCACGTTCGCGTATGTGCTGCCCGGGCTCATCACCCCGTACCCGATGGTCATCAGGGTTTGGACGCTGAAGAAGTACGCGTCGCTGAACGAGCCTTCCTGTGCGCCGACGATCGAGCCGGGCTCGAGCAGGTAGAGCCCGGCGAAGAGGGCGTTCACCAAGAAGTACCAGAGGGTCGCGAGCAAGAAGAACCATCGCCACTTCGTAGTCAGGACCCGGTGGTAGAGGTCCCGCAGGGGTGCGCGCGGTAGCCCGATCGCTCCGATCGTGGGGCGGCCCCGGTTGTCGGTGAACCGAAACTGAAGGCGCTTGGACAACGGCGCGGACTCTACACGCGTTGGCGCCTCGGGTACGAGGTGGCTGGCAAGCTCGGCGCGCTCGACTAGGCTCGGCCGTCATGGGTCTTCGGCGTGACGCACAGCAAGCGCTCGATCGCTGCGCCTTCGCAGCCGAGCTTCTCGACGAACCGAGCGCCAAAGCGTGGGGCCGCGCCAGTCTCGCGCTGCGGCAACTCGATGGTGACGTCGCGGATCGACTCCAAGCCGGAACGCTGGGCGAGGTGCCAGGCCTGGGACCCAAGGCGATCCAGGTGATCACGGATCTCGGGGCCGGCCGCGAGCCCACCTCGCTCACCGAGCTGAAGGTGCGCTTGCCCGAGGGCCTCTTCGAGATCCGTCGAGTGCGCGGCTTGGGACCCAAGAAGGTCGCGACCCTCTGGAAGGATCTGGAGATCACGTCGCTCGCCGAGCTGGAGCAGGCCTGTCGCGAGAACCGCCTCACGGACCTGAAGGGCTTCGGCAAGAAGACCCAGACCAGCGTGCTCGAGCAGATCCCCACCCTCCGTGAGGAGCGGGGCCGCATGCGGCGCGACGAAGCAGCGAGTCGTTCGGAGAATGTCGCCGCCGAGCTGCGCGCCCGTGGCGCGAGCGAGGTCTTCATCGGGGGCGACGTTCGACTGGGCGCCGAGCTCATCGATCATCTCGCGGTCGTCGCGGTGGTCGCGCTCGTGGGCGAGGTGGATGCGAGTGGCCGGGACGATCGGGTCGAGGTGCACGTCACGACGAAGGCCGGCGCGGGGCTCGCACAGCTCATCGCGACGGGGCCCGAGACCTTCGTGGACATGCTGCGCGCGCGCGCCGCCTCGAAGGGCCTCGATCTCGCGGCGCTGCAGGCGCCCACCGAAGAAGACGTGTTCACGGCGCTGGACCTCGAGGCGGTGCCGCCCGAGCTGCGCACCGATGAGCCCGAGCGAAAGCGCCCGAGCAAGCGCCTGGTGAAGCGGAGCCATCTGCGGGGCGCCCTGCACAACCACACCAATGCTTCGGACGGATCCAACACCCTCGAGGAGATGCGCGCTGCGGCTGAGGCCTGGGGCCTGAGCTACTTCGGGATCTCCGAGCACAGCGTGAGCGCGTTCTATGCAGGTGGTCTGGACGCCGAACGGCTGAAGAAACAACTCGCGAGCATCGCGAAGCTCAACGAGAGCTCCGGCTGCGTGCTCCTCACCGGCGTCGAGAGCGACATCCTGGAGAATGGTGCGCTCGACTACCCTGATGCGCTCTTCGCCGAGCTCGCGCGCGATGGACATCCGCTCGAGGTGGTGGTGGCGTCGGTGCACAAGCGGCACGCACATGGGCGCGAGGCCGCGACCGCGCGCATGACCAGCGCGGCACGCTCACCGTGGACGACGTTGATGGGCCACCCGACCGGGCGCTTGCTCCTGGGGCGGGCGCCGATGGACTTCGATGTGGAGGCGCTGATCGATGCGTGCGCGGCGAGCGGCTGCGCCCTCGAACTGAACGCGAACCCGCAGCGCCTCGATCTGAGCGCGCGCCACGCCGCGATGGCCAAGGAGCGCGGGGTGCTCGTCTCCATCGCAGCGGATGCCCACCACGTCAGTGAGCTCGACAACCTCGAGCACGGGTTGGCGGTCGCGCGGCGCGCGGGTCTCGGTCCCGAGGACGTCCTCAACTGCATGGAGCTGCCCCAGCTGCGCGCGTGGCTGGACTTGCGACGCCAGCGTGCGCTCGCCGCGAGCTGACCCGCTCGGCACCCGTCGGGCCCTCGGTACCATCGGCACTCGAGCCGTTTCAGCCTGGTACCGCTCCGATCGGATAGAGTCACCGCGATGCGCCTCAGCCTCCTCCTCGCATGCGGTTCTCTCACTTTGCTGGCCTGTGAACCGAGCGGCCCGATCGTCGATGGCGGCGCGCTCGATGCGCCACGATCGGACGGCTCGGTGCGTGACGGCTCCGTGGAGGGCGATGCCGCGGCCCCGCGCTGCGGCGACACCATGTGTGGCGGCGGTGAGGACTGCGGCAGTTGCCCCGGCGACTGCGGCGCGTGTGGGCCGACCGTGTGTGGGGATGGTGTCTGCAGCACCGGAGAGACTTGCGACGGCTGCACGAGCGACTGTGGCCTGTGCCCCATCGACTCTGGCGCCCGACGCGTTTGCATCGGGGACGGCTCCGGCAACCTGAGCTACCCGGACGCCACGACAGCGCTCGCCCTGGTGCCCGGCGACGTGCTTTGCATCCGCGCTGGCGTCTACGACGGGATGGACCTCGGAAACCTGCATGGCACGGCTGCTGCGGGCATTACGGTGGTCAACGAAGGAAGCGTCGAGTTCACTGGCAACGTCCACTTCCACGACTTGAGCCACGTCACGATCCGGGGCGATGGCACGGACGGCGTCGCGTTCGGCTTTCACCTCCGCGACAACCCCTTCCGGGGAATGCTCATCGACGGTGCGATCCAGCACGTGACTTGGTCATTCTTCGAGTTCACCGACATCGCGGACTATGCGATCTACGTGTACTCGCCGGGCCTGGTCTGGGACGGGACCGACGGTACGGCCCTGACGGGTCTGCGCTTCTTCGACTTCCGCGCCCGTCGTACGGCGCTGGGTGTGTTTCAGATCGGGAGCTACCGCACGTGGGCGGAGCAGGTGAGCATCGTGAACGGCCTCGAGATCGCGCGCGCGGACATCGACGATGTTCAGGGGAGCTGCACGATCATCAACGCCAGCCTATCGATGAACGCCGACATCCACCACAACACGATCACCCACACGGGTGGTACCGACATGCGCCACTGCGGGGTCATCTTCCTCCAGGGCAACGGACGGATACACCACAACATCCTCCAAGACTTCTGGGGCAATGGAGCGCGGACCTCGTGTATCGGGATACCGGGACACGACACTATCGATTTCTACGACAACCTCGTCGTCGGCTCGCGCAAGTACTCGGGCTTCGAGGCCCAGTGCTACGCGGCCGATCTCACGACCGCGCCCGCCACGACCTGCCACTTCCGTGTGTACAACAACACCTTCGGCGACTTGACGGCGCTCGACTACACCGCGGCCATGGTGGACGGGTACGACCTTCAGGGAGGCACCCTCGACGTCCGGAACAACCTGGGCTTCAACATCGCGCGCGACCAGCCTTTCGATCCCGCGCGCGATTACGCGATCCACTTCGTCGGCGTGGACCGCGCGGCGGTCACCGAGAGCGCGAACCTCCACGCGCGCACCTTCGAGGAGGTGGGCCTGATCGACGGGGTCGCCTGCGAGCTGAGGGCGGACTCGCCCGCCATCGACGCCGGCGAGACCATCGACCTGGTTACGAACGATCTGTCGGGCATCGCGCGTCCTCAGGGCGCGGCGTTCGATCTCGGCGCGCGCGAGCGGCGCTAGCCCCAGCAAAACCATATTTCCTGCACCCGCGCCGTTCCTTGGGCACAATCGGGCGCCCTTGGCTCGCCTCGAACAGTCCTCGATCCTGCGCACCCGCCTCGTGGTGGCGTCGCTCTGGCTGCTCGGGGTGGTGGCCGCGGGCTCGACGGGCTTTCACACGCTCGGTGATGGCCTCTGGAGCTGGACCGACTGCATCTACTTCACGGTCATCACGCTCTCGACCGTCGGCTTCGGCGAGACCCTCCCTCACTTCGACGACGTCGAGTACACCCGCATCTGGACCGTGGTGCTCATCGTGCTCGGCTCGGGCACGCTCCTCTACTTCATCTCCACACTGACGGCGTTCATCGTCGAGGGCGACCTCGGCGGTACGCTGCGGAGAAATCGCATGCGCCAGGCGCTCAACCGACTTCGGGCTCACATCATCGTCTGCGGCGCGGGCAGCACCGGTATCCACGTGATCGAGGAGCTGGTGCACACCCACACGCCGTTCTGCGTGATCGACACGAGCGAGCAGCGCCTTCTCGAGCTGGCGGAGCGCTTCGGCGCCGACAAGTTCCTCTTCGTGGTGGGCGACGCGGCCGACGACGACATCCTGCACGCCGCCGGGATCGAGCACGCCAAGTGTGCGGTCGCCGCGCTGCACGAGGACAAGGACAACCTCTTCGTCACCGTGACCGTCGCCGCGCTCAACCCCAAGTGCCGCATCGTGGCCAAGGCAGTCGAGGTCAGCGCGCGCGCCAAGCTCCTGCGAGCGGGCGCCAAGTCGGTGATCTCTCCCACCCAGATAGGCGGCATGCGCCTGGCGTCGGAGGCCATCCGCCCGATGGTCACCGAGTTCTTGGATCTCATGCTGCGCGATCCCAAGAAGAACCTCCGCATCGAGGAGGTGTTGATCCCGCCGACGAGCACGTTGGTGGGCGCGCAGCTCAAGGACACCAACATCCGCCAGGCCACCAAGGCCATCGTCATCGCGGTGCGCGGCACCGACGGGAGCTACGAGTACAACCCCGAGCCGACGTTCCGCCTCACCCGAGACACGGTGTTGATCGTGCTCGCCGAGGTGATGGAAATGAAGAAGCTCCGCGACGGGATGGAGGACGGCAAGATCGGCAAGAACGGGCTGACGACGCGTCTCAACGGGCCTTGATCACGCCGTGTTCACGCCTCGATCACGCCGCGCGCGATCAACAGCTCGATCACCTTCGTCGCGTTCGCATGCACCGGGATCTCCTGCTCACCGATGAGCAGCTCGGGATGCTCGGGCGCCTCGTAGGGCGAGTCCAGGCCGGTGAAGTCCTTGATCTCGCCCGCCCGCGCCTTCCTCCACAAGCCCTTGGGATCGCGGGCCTCGCACACCGCGAGTGGGGTCGCGACGTGTACCTCGATGAACTGATTCGGCAGGCTCGCGCGCAGGCGATCGCGGTCAGCCCGCAAGGGCGAGATCAGCGCGCTCAGCACGATGGCGCCCGCATCGACCAACAGGCGGGCGACCTCGCCGGTGCGGCGGATGTTCTCCGCGCGGTCGGCCATCGAGAAGCCCAGATCCGCATTGAGGCCATGCCGCAGGTTGTCGCCATCGAGCACGTACGCGAGCACGCCCCGCTCGTGCAGCGCGCCTTCGACCTTGCGCGCGACGCTGCTCTTGCCCGAGCCCGAGAGTCCCGTGAGCCACACCAGCGCACTCTGGTGGCCCAAGAGCTTGCTGCGATCCTCGGGGGTGACGCTGCCCGCGTGCCACACGACGTTGTCGGTCATGGGCGCGAGCCTGACAGATCGCCAGCGTCCCGCGCCACTGGGCTGGCCATGCCATACTGCCCGCCGATGCAGTCGACCGAGGAGGCCCAGTGGATAGAGCGCGACGACGCGCTCCGAGCGCGCGCCGCGACGCTCGCCACGGAGTTCGGCCGCGATCCCGATGACCTCTACCGCGCGCTGCGCCAGCTCGAACGCACGCCCGCGCAGCGACTCGCTCTCGGACTTCGACATGGCCAGCTCCACCCTCACCGACGCCGAGCAGCGCTTCTTCGCTGAGCTCGGCCAGCGAGGTGTCCGCTACCTCGTGGTCGGGATGAGCGCTGCGCTCTTGCAGGGCGCGCGTGGATCGACCGAAGACATCGATCTGTGGTTCGAGGACACCACGGACCCGCGCATCGCCGCCGCAGTTCGTGAGGCGGGAGGAATCTGGATCTCGGGTTCGTTCGGCCTCGGTCCTCCGCGGATCGGAGGCGATGAGCTGAGTGAGCGACTCGATGTCGTCGTTCACCTGAGCGGTCTGGGTTCGTTCGCAGACGAGTACCAACGGGTGCGCCACGAGACGGTCGACGGGCTCGAGCTTCCGGTGCTTCCCCTCGCTCGGATCCTGCACAGCAAGCGAACTGCGGGTCGACCCAAGGACCTCGCCGCCATTCACGCGATCGAGGATGCGCTGTTGCTCCTCGAACGCGGCGAAGACTGAGTCTCAGCGCGGGCGGGCGCCCGAGTCGGTGCGGTGGAACTCTACGCGGCGGTTGGCAGCGCGGCCTTCAGGCGTTGCGTTGGTCTCGATCGGTACGGTCTCGCCGTAGCCGCGTGAGGTGAGGCGGCTGGCGGCGACGCCTGCGCGGGTGAGGTACTCACGGACCGAGGCCGCGCGCGCATCCGACAGACGCAGGTTGCTGCGGTCGCTGCCGCGGCTGTCGGTGTGGCCCTGGATCTCGATGCTGATGTCGGCGAAGTCGGCCATGACCCGCGCGACCGTGTCGAGGATCGCGAAGCTCTCGGATCGGATCACGGCGCGGTTGGTCTCGAAGAAGATCTGCTGGTGGATGACGATGCCGTCGCTCGTCACCTCGACGTCTTCGTAGACCCGCGGGCAGCCGTTCTCTGCCGCGATGCCCGGCTCGTTGGGGCAGGCGTCGGTCACGTCGGGGAACGTGTCGTTGTCGTTGTCCGGCTCGGGGCAGCCGTCGTCGTCCTGGAAGCCGTCGCGATCCTCTGGATCGAGGGGGCAGCGGTCGCCGCCATCGAGCACCCGATCGAGATCGTTGTCCGGCTCGGGGCAGCCGTCCTCGTCCGCGAAGCCGTCCATGTCCTCGGGCTCCAGCGGACAGCTGTCGCGGATGTCGTCGAGGCCGTCGCCGTCGGTGTCCTCGGACTCGGGGCAGCCGTCTTCGTCAGCGTTGCCGTCCATGTCCTCGGGCTCGTCGGGACACTGATCGTCCTCGTCGATGATTCCGTCGCCGTCTCGATCCCCTGGAGGAGGCGGGGGAGGCGGAGGCCCGTCGCCGAGGCAGCGCTCGGCGGGCGACATGTGCAGTGCGGCGTTGGCGGCTGCGTCGGCGAGCACGAAGTGCTCCGTGGCTCTGTCGGGATCGCCCTGCTCGAGTTCGTCGTCGGCGAAGACCAAGTTGGTCTCCGCGATCGCGACCTCGCGGGGTGCGCAGTTCTGGGCGCCGTGCTCGATGGCTTCGTCGAGCACCGCGCGGGTGCCCTCGATGCGGCCGCGGAGCAAGCCCGCGCGACCGCAGCCCGCGACGCTGCTCAGCAGCACGAAGATACTGATCCAGAAGACGGTGATCCAATGGAGCGGCGACTTGCTCATTCCCGCTCACCACCGGCAGTGCCCGCCTCGCGCGCTCGCGTGAGCGCCCGGTTGCCCAGATCATGGGCCCGCTGCGCGTAGCGAATGGCTGCGTCGTAGTGACCCTCGCCGCTCTCTTCGCGCGCCTTCTCCAGGTACGAGAGCGCGGCGTAGTACTCGTAGGGCGCGCGATCGGCCGCACCGGCGGTCTCGGCCTGGGCGACCGCCGAGCCTGCACCGATCGAGTCGACCGCGTACAGGAACGGCCCGCAGCCCGTCAGCCCGACGAGGAGGGCGCACATCGCAAGAACGCGGACAGACCGCAAGCAGCCAAGCACGGCGCGACGCTACCAGCGGGGGCGCGCAGCGGTCAACGGCTACGGCGGGCGCCGCCTTCTGGGGGCCCCTACCAGCCTTGCTCCGAGAGCATCCGCCGCGCGAGATCGCGGCGCTCGAGGATGGCGGCGGCCGCGTCGTCCGCGTCACCGCAGGACACGGCGAGCTCGTTCTCGCCTACGACGCGGATGCGCACCTCTGTGCTGCCCGATCATTCTTTCGGGCGAGAGCTCAGCGCTTCTTCTTCAGCGCCGCAGCAGGTACGTCGGGACCGCGCTTCTTGTGCGCGCTCTGTCCATCCGCCTCCATGAGCGGCGAGAAGAAGTTGTCCTTCTTGACGTACTCGTCCACTCGGAAGGCGAACTTGTAGCTCGGCGCCGCGCGCTGGTTGCAGTCGGTGCGCTCGCAGAAGCGGCACGTCGTTCCCACGGGTACCGCCATGCGCTCGGGATCCACGAAGGGCATCTCGTCCGCGTACACCAAGTGCTTGGCGTCCTCGGCGTGGGTGCCGAGCCCTATCGCGTAGATCGTCCCTCGGCTGGAGCTCCCTGCGATGGGCTCGCCCTGCACCTTCGCGAAGCAAAAGAAGCTCCGGCCATCGGGGAAGATCGAGTACTGCCGCGAGATGGTGTGCGGCGTCAGGAACGCCTGGTGCACGATCCACTTGGGGCAGCTCCCGGTGCCGTGAGGAAAACGCAGCCCCGTCGCCGCGTAGCGCTTGCTGATGTTGCCGGCGACGTCCACTCGCTGGAAATGAAAGGGCACCGCCCGCCGCGACGGATCGCTCAAGTTGCAGAGCCGATGCGCGACGGTCTCGTAGCTGGACTGCCAGATGCGCGCGAGCAGCTCCACGTCGTAGCGGGTTCGCTGGACGTCGCGAAAGAGCGGCCCGTACGGCAAGAGCAGGGCGCCCGCGAAGTAGTTCGCTAAGTGGATCTTCAAGAGGCGCGGCCCTTCGGCGTGCTGGGGCACGTGCCCACGCATCACTTGCTCGTGCAGCTTCTCCCGATCGAAGAGGCGCAGCGCGATGGTGTGCGCGAGCTGAAAGAGCCGGCGATGCTCGGCGACGTCGCGCGAGAGCGTGAGCACGCCGCCCGAAGGATCGAGACGTCGAATCACCGAGCCATCCCCCGCCTCGCCGAGGTGCACCTTCACCTCGAGCGATCGCTCGAGCGCCTGGACCAGATCCTCGAGGCGCACCAGCTCACCGAACGCGTGCTGCTCGCGGAACGCCTCGGCCCGGGCCTCGAGCTCGCCGAACCAGTTGCCTCGTGACTCGAGGAAGTCCGAGACCTCGTCGTAGGGGCTGTAGTCGAACGCGAGCTCGCCCGGCGCCTCGACGTCGATCTCGATGTGCTGACCGTGCCCGCTCACATCGCGCACCGCGCGCTCTTTGGTGGTGACCTGCGCGAGCAAATGATCGAGCTGCGAGCGGGTGTTCTTGTAGAGGTTGAAGAGCGCGGTGATCGTCGCCGCCGCCCGAGGCTCGCCGGAAATCGCGGCGAGATCATCCTCGCCCATCCCGAGGGTCCGAAAGAGCGGCTCATCGAGCAGCTTCGCGAGCCCCTCGTCGACCCGTCGCTCGCCCACCTGCTGCATGAACGCCTCGACGGAGACGCCCAGGTGCTCGAGCGCACGCAGGAGCAACGGGAGCTGCATCGGCCGCTTGCCGGTCTCGATCAACGACAGGTACGCGGGCGAGACCCCGAGCGCGTCGGCTACTTCGGTCTGGGACAGCCCCCGACTGAGGCGCTCCTCGCGCAGCCGCCTGCCCATCGCCTCGTCGCTGGGCAGGCCCTTCGGCAGAGCAGGCGCGAGCCCCTTGGCGGCGGTCGACATCGCTCCCGTGTCCCACGCCAGTCAATGACCGTCAATGGATCTTGTAAAGGTGTAAACACCACCTTGGAATTCATGAGACGCCTGCTTTTAAGGGCCTTTGAAACAACCGAGGCCCCCGCGTCTGCACGCGGAGGCCTCAGTCGGGGAGCCCAGAGTGGGCCCCTCAGCAGGTGATCAGCTCAGCGCGGAATGAGTTCGCGGCCGGCGGGGCAGGCCACTTCGACGCCCGTGGGCCCGTCGAGCGTCGTGATGATCTTGAACTCCACGCGGCGGTTGGTCTCCCAAGCCTCCGCGGTGTGGCGGGGATCCTCGGGGCAGCGCTCACCGTAGCCGGCGCTGCGCAGTCGCTCGCGGGGGACGCCTCGGGCGACGAGTGCCTCGAGCACGGCGGCGGCGCGATCGGTGGTCAGCCGGATGTTGTACTCGTCACTCGACCGTTCGTCGGCGTGTCCCTGGATCTCGATGAGCGTGATTTGGGGGTTGCCGATGAGGGTCGCCGCGACCTGATCGATGATCGGGAAGGAGCGCGACTGGATCTCGGCGCTGTCGGTCTCGAAGAAGATCTTGTCGAGGATGATGATCGAGTCGTCGGTGACGATGACCGAGCCGCGGTCGGGGCAGCCGTCTTCGTCCTCGGTACCGTTGTAGGTCTCGGGGTCGTTGGGGCAGGTGTCGTCGTTGTCCAGGATGCGGTCCGAGTCGTTGTCCGGATCCGGGCAGCCGTCCTCGTCCTGCCAGTTGTCCCGATCCTCGGGATCGTTGGGGCAGAGGTCGTCGGTGTCCAAGATGCCGTCGCGGTCGTTGTCGGGATCGGGGCAGCCGTCCTCGTCCTCGAAGCCGTCGCGATCTTCCGGATCGTCGGGGCATTGGTCGTCCGCGTCGAGGATGCCGTCGCCATCGCGGTCGCCCTCGTTGCCCTCGGGGCAGCCGTCCTCGTCGCTGTCGCCGTCGCGGTCCTCGGGGACCATCGGGCACTCGTCGTCGATGTCGAGGATGCCGTCTCGGTCGTTGTCGGGCTCCGAGCAGCCGTCCTCGTCCGCGAAGTCGTCGAAGTCCTCGGGATCGTCGGGGCACTCGTCGGTGTCGTCGCGGTAGCCGTCGCCGTCGCGGTCGCCGATCGAGGGCTCGAAGATGAAGCCGACCATGCCGCGCGCGTCGGCCTGCAAGAGACCGCCGACCGGGATGCCCGCGCCGCCCGAGAGCACGAGGTAGCTGTTGCGCTCGACGAAGATCTTCAAGCCGCCCATCGCCTCGAGCGAGGTGCCGCCCGTGGAGCCGAACGCGTCGAAGATGGTGGCGCCGAAGATCTCGGCGGTGAGCTCGATGGGTGAGTCGCCGAGGCGGAAGCCCGCGCCGAATCCGTAGGTGAGCATCGGGCCGTAGTGCACCGAGCTGCCGCCGCTGTTCACGCAGCCCGAGGCGAGCGTGCCCATCGTGGAGGTGTACGAGCCGCACGTCGCCGAGCTGGTGGGGTTGGCGGCGTCGATGTCGCTGCGGCCACCGACCGCGATGGTCGGAGTGGCGCCGAACATCAAGCGGCTGCCGACGTTGAGGCCGAAGCGGACGTAGCGATCGACGCGGTACTCGGCGAAGACCATGGGCCAGAGACCGACCGTGTTGTCACCGACGAACTCCCCGGCGCCTGGCGACTCGATCTCGAACTGCAGGCCGACGCCGAGGCCGAAGCCGCCGTTGCGCTCGGCGCGCAGGATGCGGGCCTTGGCGTGGATGACGATGCCGGCGGGGCCCTGGTAGTCCACGCCTCGTCCGCTGCTGCCGGTGCTCGGGTCGTACTCGTTGAAGATGCCGGGGACGGTGCGGTTGGCCCCGGCCGAGAAGGCCAGCGGGATCTGCAGACCGACCTCCATGATGTTGAAGAGGCCGAGGTTCGCGTGCAGCGTGCCCGTGAAGAGGTAGTCGACGGTGCGCCCGCAGAGAAAGCCGCTGCCGCAGCGCGAGCTCTCGACGTCGGCGCGCGCGACCGACTGGTCGTTCACGAACGAGTCGTAGGGGAGCAGACCGAAGCCGCCGTCGACCACGAGGCCGAAGGAGATGTCGAGGTGACCGAGCACGTCCGTGCCGTTCACCGACAGGTAGCCCTTGCTGTCCATCGCAGGCCGGAAGAGATGAAGGTCCATCCCCGACAGCGCGAGGCGACCTGGCGAGAGCTGCGCATACGCAGTGCCCGCAGAGGCGGTGAGGCCCATCAGAGTGAGGCCCATCAGAGTGAGGACGTTGGCGAGCGCGAGCCCGAGGGAGCGTAGGCGAGACATTTCTTCTCCTGAGCCAACGGGCGACGGAACGAGCGTCGACCCGCGGAAAACGCCGCGATTATCGCCGTTTCCTCCCCCCTGTCAAAGTAGATTCGAGGCGCCTACCAAAGCAGCCATCCCGAGCCCGTCCCCGCGGGCACGGCGGATGTTCGTCGAGCCCGGTACGCAGCGCGGCCGGGTCCTCGGGAGTCCCCGGAAAGTGGGTCTGCGGCGGAGCCCCAGAAGCGCCCCGACTCAGCCGCCGCTGTGGGCGACCAGGTACTGCCGGTACGCACCCGCTTGGCGACCCGTCGGGAAGCGCGCGAGGTAGGTCCGCATGTTCGCTTCCACGTCGCGGTCGTAGCCGCCCGAGGTCCTCATGGACGAGATCAAGAGCTCGAACTCGCGGGCCGTCGTCGAGTGGCCGCGCAGCTGGGTGATCACGCACGAGTTGTCACCCGTGATGGCACAGGCGCGCGCCGTGTCGTAGCGAGAGCCCTCAGCGGTAGCCGCTGCGCTGGTCGAGCCGCCGCCGGGAGGAGTACCGCTGCTGCCGCCGGTCGTCCCACCCGAGCTCGCCCCGCCACCACCACCACCGCTCGACGCGACGCTACCGCCAGTGCTCGTGGAACCGCCCGACGTGCTCGAGCCACCGCCACCGCTGGTGGGCGTGCGCACGGGGCCGGTGCCACCGCGGTGAGGACCTCCCCCACTGCTCGCGACCCGCGGGCGCGCCCGTCGGACGACGGCGTCTGCGCGAGCGCGCGCGCTCGATTCGATCACCGACATGGTCAACACCATCTGCGCCAGGCGGCTCGCCTCGGTGGGATCCTCGTCCACCAGGTTCTCAGCGGTCCGAAGGCTCTGTTCCGCAAAGTCCCGCATCGCCTGAGTGAACTCGGTGCGGTTCCGGTAGCTGCTGGCCTCGGGCAGCGACTCGAACGCGACGTACGCGCCCTGCAGATCGCCGTTGTGCAGCGCAGCCAATCCGGTCGCGAACGCGTCGGACTCGGCGCGCTGGTTGGTGACCGAGTCGCGGCAGGCGAGGGCGCCCGCGTCGCTCGGCGCCGCGCTCAGCGCGAGGTTCGCCTGGGTGAGCGCCGCCTCGAAGTCGCCCGAGTTCAGCGCGGTGCGGCAGCCCGCGACCGCGACCAGCACATCGACGGTCGGAGGCGCGATAGGCACGGCGGCGCCCGGGGGAATAGCGCTCCCCGAGACCGTGCCGCCGATCGTGACCCCGGGGCCACCGGTGGTGGGCGGGGCGGCGATGATGGTCGCGATCGGCGTGACCGTGGGCTCGGGATCGGCGGCGCCGCCGCTCATCGCGACCGCCAGACCACCGAGGAGCGCCAGGCCGATGATCCCGCCCGCGGCGTACATCGGCAGACGGTTGGGGGTCGGGCCGCCCAGATCCGAGATCGCGTCCATCTGCATGGTGCGACCCTCGTCGAAGACGAAGCCCTCGCCCGGCTCGACGAAGCGGAGCTTCACTTGCCCAATCTCGACGACATCGCCCGAAGAGAGCTGGTGGCTCTTCGTCTCGACGCCGTTGATCCGCATCCCGTTGGCGCTGCCCATGTCGAGCACGCGGTAGCGGTCGCCCTCGAGGACGAACTCGGCGTGCTCGCGCGAGATCGATCGGTGGTTGACCCAGATGTCGAGGTCTTCGGCGCGGCCGAGCTTCATGCTCTGCCGGTTGAGCGCGAACTCCTGTCCCGGTGCGGGAGGAGACAGCATCACCAAGCGCGCGGGGGTGCCTTGGCCCATGTGCGGCGCCGCGATCATCGCGGTGACCGCGTCCGAGCCCATCGAGGGCGCGTTGGTCTCCGGCATCGTCGCGCTGGTGTCGCTCGCCTCCACCTGCAGGGCGAGCTGGTAGTCGCCGATGGTGATCTGATCGCCCGCGTTGAGCTCGAGCTCGCCGCCGATCTTGCGACCGTTGACCTTCACGCCGTTGAATGACGTGAGGTCCTCGATGAGGAACGCGCCATTGGCGCGCCGGAGGCGGGCGTGTTTGCGCGACACGTTCCGCTCGGTGAGCCGGATGGTGTTGCCCTCTTTGCGCCCGATGCTGATCTCTTCGCGGACGAGGGGAACGACGGTGGTTTTGCCCTCGTCGTCCGCGATCACCAGCTTGAACATGCTTGCCACGATGGTTCGACTCGCGTGTGCCCGGCCGAAGGTGCTCCGGCGGGGGAAGTTTGTTCGCTCCGGGCCGCGCGTGTCAACGGCGCGGACGACTTGGCAGACCCGACGCCCCCGAACGACCTTGGACGCGACGTGATCTCTGTCTGCGACGCGGGGCTCTCTGGTAGCATCCGGCCCCCATGGATCCGGTGTGGATCGTCGCCGTCGTCGTGGCTCTCGGGCTGGTCGCCCTGGGCCTCTGGATTCTCGCCCGCTCCGAGCCCCGCGCTGAGGAGGCGGCCGCGTCGCGTTCCGATCGCGCGCCCGCCGATCGCGCACCCACCAGCGCGGCACCCGAGGGGGCGCGGGTTCAGTCCATCCCGCCGCCCGCGGACGCCGATGGGAATTTACTCGGCGGCAGCACCCTCGGGGACCATCTCGAGCCGGCCAAGGCGGCCGGTACCCTCCTCTCGGCTGAGCACGACCTCTCTACTACTTCTACTGATCTCGACATCGATCTCGACGAGCCCAACCCCGACGACGACGAGCCCACCGGTCCCGTGCCGCTCATCCTGGTGTCGGCCGTGGGCCGCACCGATCAAGGCCGCCGCCGCAAGCACAACGAAGACGCCTTCGCGCTCGCGGAGGATCACGGTGTCTTCGCGATCGCCGACGGCATGGGCGGCTACGCAGCGGGGGAGGTCGCGAGCAAGATGGCGATCGACACCATCACCAACGCTTACGCGAACCAGGACTTCGGGGGCACGCCGATAGCGGGGCTGCCCCGCCGGGGCGACGAGCTGGTGCGCGCCATCCAGACCGCGAACGCCGCCATCCTCAACCAGGCGCGCGCGAACGAGGCTCAGGCTGGGATGGGCACCACGGTCGTCGCCGCGCGCTTCTCCCCGAACCGTCAGCGGGTCTACATCGCGCATGTCGGCGACAGCCGGGTCTACCGGATCCGGGATCACCAGCTGAGCCAGATGACCGTCGATCACACGTTGGGCGCCGCGGGCGTCACCGGCCCCTCGGCCGCGAAGCTGAGCCGCGCGGTGGGGGTGTTCGACGAGGTCGAGGTCGATCTCAACGTCGATGAGCCTCGCGTCGGCGACTACTACCTTCTCTGCTCGGATGGCCTGTTCAAGATGGTCCCCGAGAACGACATCCAGCGGCTCATCGAGGGAGAGAAAGATCTCGACGCTACTGCGAACCGCCTGGTCGACGAGGCCAACGCGCGCGGCGGCAAGGACAACGTCAGCGTGATCGTCGTCCGCGTCGACGCCCCCTCGCTGCGTTAGTTCTCGACGCGCCCGTTGGGTCAGGGACCGGCAGGAACGAACTCGACCTCGAAGAGGTGGGGCCACTCCTTGCCGCCGACCAAGAAGCGGCGCCGCTCGGGGACGTACGCTATCCCGTTGAGCACGTCGGCATGCTCGGCGTCGCTCGGCTCGAGCATGCGTGCGCCTTCGGGGCTGCCCTCGTGCAACGCCGTGTCGATCCATGCGGTGACGCGCCCGGTCGAAGGATCGATCCGCGCGATGTAGTCGCTCTGCCAGACGTTCGCGTAGATCAGGCCATCGACGCACTCGAGCTCATTCAGCTGATCGAGCGGCTCGCCATCGAGGGTCACGCCGATGTGTCCCTCGAGCTCGAAGGTGTCTGCGTTGCGGAAGAACAGATCCGCGCTTCCATCGCTCATCACCAAGCGCGTGCCGTCGTAGCAGAGGCCCCAGCCCTCACCCTCGTAGGGGATCTCGCGGAGGACCGACAGGTCTTCGCGACGGCGCTCGAGCGCGACGCCGTTCTCCCAAGTGAGCTGAAAGAAACGGTCGCCGACCAGCGCCAGCCCCTCGCCGAAGTACTCGCGCGGCAGGTCCTCGCTCGCCAACACCTCACCACTCGCGAGATCGACGCGCCGAATGCTCGAGCGCCCATAGAGCCCGGTCGCCTCGTAGAGGGTTCCGTCTTGATACACCAGGCCTTGGGTGAACGCGCGCGGATCGTGGGGATGGGTCACCACCACATTCACCCGCAGGCGCTCGGCGCGGTTGGGATCGGGCGGCCCGTCGAGCACGGGATCGCTGGCTTCGGTGGTGTGCCGGATGGGCATGGGATCGGTCTCCAGGTCGCTGGCGCCGCCGCCTCGCTGCACCAAGTAGATCCCGCCGCCCACCACCAGTGCCAACCCCAACGCGAGCAACGTGCCGCTCGGTTTGTTGGCCTGGGCCTCGGGCGACGCGGTGCTCATCGGCGTCGCGGTGGCGCTCACGTCGGGGTTCTTGCTCGATGCCTTGGACGTCTCTCGATCGGACACGGCGCGATGCTGTCCCGAACCCGCAGCCCTCGCCAGCAGAGCGCGAGCACGAAGAGAGAGACGTATGCCGAGGAGAGCGGCGCTTGGTCACCCGCCCTGCAGGCGCACCCCGAATCGGCCGGCTCGACGCCCGCATCCCCGGGCGCATCGAGGCGCACACCCCCATCGCGCATTCCCGCATCGCGCGCGGGCGGCATGCTCGGCGCGACCCAGGCCTCCGGCAGGGGCGGGCAGTCGTCGAGCGCATCGGGGGCGCAGCGGGTGTGGAACGAGACGCTGACCGGCGCGGGCAGGTTGCGCCCGTCCATCATGCGGAGGTCGGTGTCGAGCTCCACCAGATACTCGGTGTCGTACGAGAGATCCTCGTCCCAGATCACCAGCACCGCGTTGGCGATGTTGCTCCACTGAAAGCGCGCGTGCGCTGCGACGTCGTCTCCGCCCGCCGCCGGCCGCACGTGGAAGCTCCCGGGAAACGAGTCCCCATCGATCGCGTGCCCGAAGACCAGCATCGCGCGCGACTCGGCGCGTCCTGCGGTGACCTCGACGTTCACCGCGCCCTCCTCCGGCCAGCTGGCGACGAAGCTCCGATCGATCGAGTCGGTGTGATGCAGGCGCTCCCACACCACCTCCCAATACCGGGCCACCACATACCCGATGTGGGGGATGCTCCCGCCCTCACCGCTGCCTGGGAGATAGCCGTCCGGAGAAAAGCCACTGTAGTAGTGGGTCGCGCCCCAGGGCAGCGCATACCAGGCGTCCTCGTACTCGGCGGGTGCCAGGCGGGGAATCAACGCGATGGCAGTGCGGATCAGGCCCATGCCCCGCTCGAAGTCCTCGGGACTCGAGCTCTCCCCGCTGCTTGCGAGCAAGATCGAGGGAAGCTCGGTGGAAGGCAGCACCACGGTGAGCGGCGCAATACCTGGGTCGTGCTCGACGACGAGCCACATCTCACTTCGCCTGTCGAAGTCGCCGAGCATCCCGTCGTTCTGCTCGATCTTGTGCATGAAGAGCGAGTCGAAGACCTGATCGGCCATCCCGTGTGACATCGCGCCCAATAGGAACGCCACACGCTGCCTGTCTTCGAGTTCGGTGAAGGGCGGCGGATGCTCGGTGGCGATCCACTCGAGGTACGCGTTGGTGAACGGCTCCCAGTGCGCGATCTCGCCGTACGGGTGATCGGCCGCATATCCACTGTCGGGAAACACCGAGCCGCTGTGCAGCGCCTGGAGCACCTCGGGATCCGAGAGCAGATCCCTGAGTTCGCCGGGCGGTAGCTCGCGCACTGCGAGATCCGAGATGTGCGCGTGGGTGCTCACGCCATTGGCGTGGGCCGCGGTCGGCACCATCGAGATCGCGAGGCACGAGATCCACACGGCGAAGCGGCGCATGCCCCCGAGGGTACGCCGCCTTCGCTCAATCCGGATCGCAGGCTCCGTCACAGCTGTGAATCACCTCGCCGTCGGGCCGTGCGCCAGCGAATCTCGATGCCGAGCGAGAGAGCAGGCTGCTACCTGGCTGCTGCAGGGGGCGTCGCGTACCTGGTGACCGGCAGGGCGTACTGCCAATCGAACGGGTTGTAGAGGCCCAGGCGTAGGTGAGACCAGCTCGTCCATCCACATCGGCCACCACGGCCTACTCGCTCCCGGCATTCCTGGTGAGGCTGAGTCGCCGCGGCTGCGAGGCTTGACGAGCAAGGCGTCGCGTGCCCCAAGTGGCGCCGTGGGGTGACTGCTCCACGCGGAGGTTCGGATGGGTAAATCGGGGCGCGGTCTCTCTCTCTCTCTCTCTCTCTCTCTCTCTCTCGTTGCTGGTGGGCTGCAACGGTCCCGGCGTTGAGCCGCTGAGCCACGCCCTGGACGGTGGGGCGCTCGACGGAAGCGCCCGCATGCACACTCGAGCTCCCGACGAGTGGGCAGCAACCTGCGACGGCTCCGAGCCGCCGACCTGCGAGGGGCCTCGTGCGCCCGACGCATGTCGGACCGGCCCCTCACGGCGCGACTGCGCTGCGCTCCGGAGCGAGGCGGACGACGTACCAGAGCGCGCCGCCCTGGCCGTGAACGTCAGGGTCGTGGAAGGGCTGGGCACGCTCCACTTCTCGCGCGGCCGACGTCAATCGACACAAGTGGCCGACCTCCTCGATGGCGCGGGCGCGCTCCTCGACGTGGTGGACGCGAACCGCGCGTTCGCAGGCGGGGTCGATCGCGGCTTCTTGACCCGCTGGGGCTCGATGGCCGTGTGCTCGGGCACCGACGATGCGCTCGACATGTCGAGCGTGGCGGGACCCGTCGCGCTTCCATGCACTGCCTTCGACACAGCGTGTGTCCGAGGTCGCTTCGATATGGGCGGCAGCTGCCCATCAAGTGGCGTCCGCCAGCGCTTCCTGTTCGCGGACCTTCGCCACCTCGTTTGCGGTGATCCCCAGCTGCGCCGCGATGGCCTCGTCAGCGGCCACCCCGAGCTGGCCCGTCGCCACGATGCGGCGATGCAGCTGCCGCGCCGGATCGGGCGCGCCGTTGTCACGCCGGCGTCGGGCCGCCTTCTGGATGGTGACCGCACACAAGCGCGCGACCACCGCGTTGGGCAGCGCCTCCACCAGGATGTCGAACGACAGCTCGGGGTCGCGCGCAGGCAGCGCCCAGAGGGTCTCCTCGGCGACCGGGATCCCCGCCGCCTGCACCGCTTCGTTCCACGACCCGAAGTGCGCCTCGGCGCGCTCCCACAAGCCGTAGCGCACCAGCACTGCGCGCCCCGTGGGGAGCGCCGCGCGGAGCCAAGCGCGCACGTCGCCGAGGACCTCCGCGCGCTCGAGGGCCTTGGGAGAGGTGACCTCGATGACGTTGCGCTGCCTTCGGGGAGGCTTGGCCTCGGACTCGCTCGCAATAGGCGCAGCGGGTGAGGCCGCCGGTGCGGTCTTCGCGAGCGGGGTCACGATGCGACGGGTCGGGGTCGGCGCGAGATGGGCCGATGTCGGCTGCGCCGCGGTCGCGGCGAGCAGCGTGTTCACCAGCGCGCGCACCACCACCACATCGCGTCGGTAGGCCGAGACCACCAAGCGTCCCGCTTGCGAGTCGAGCGCCGGTCGGCCGCTCTGCTCCCAGATCTGGTAGCCAGAGTCCGGGATGGCGAGCGACATCCGAGGCGTACTCGGCGCGGAGCGGAGCCAGGCTTCGACAGCCTTGGTGTCCTGCGCGAGGTGCTTGCGCTTGCGGGCGGGGTCGTAGAGGTACGAGACCCCGTCGACGGCGACGAAGGGCAAATCGGAGAGGGGGCGAGGCACATGACCCGCCATCGCCGCGTAGACCGCGGGTCTATCGGGGACCTCCTGGGCCACCGCCTCCACCAGAAAGGGCATGGTGGGCGGCGTCTCGCGACGGTTGGTGAGCCCCGCCGAGAGCGCCATCGACGGGATACCCCGAGCGGTCGCTTCCGCGTTGTAGAGCGCCGCCATGAGGGGGCTGAGGAATGCGTTGCCTACGCAGCAGAACAACAATCGGTGCATCGAGGTCCGGACCATGCCCGCTGTCGCACGCGCTGTCACGCGTCGCCGACCACCCACGACACAGCCCCTCGACACGTTTGACGTTCACTCGGTTGCTGCTCGGCGCAGGCCACGACGCCATCGTCACCGAGCTCGCCGAGCGAGGGATGAACCGCGAGGCGCTCACCGCACTCGCCGACGACGCCGAGGGCATGGAGCAGGCGGGGAAGAACGTGCTGCTGCCCGCCGAGGCGACCGCCCGAGAGAAGGCCGCGGTCAAGGCGCAGTCGGTCCGGTGGAACGCGATCCGCCGCATGGTCGCGCTCGCGTGCGCGGGCGACGGGGCGCTCTCCCAGCGCTTGAGCGAGTGCTGATCGAAGGGCGCGTCGCCGCGTCGGAGGCGTGGAGCGCGAACTCGGAGGCCATCGCCCGGGACGCGCGACACCTGGAGGGTTCTCGGGCGGGAACGACCGCCTGACGCGCGGGCTCTGCGCTCGCGCGCTCGTGGCCTCAGGCCGAACGCGGAGGGGTTGCGACGGCGCATTCGGGGGTCCCGCTCTCGGTGACCGGCGTTCCGCGCTCGGACGGGAGGAGGTCTGGCCGGACGCGGACGGTCTGCGGCCCCGGGTGTGCCGGGGGACGGTCCCGGCAGACGGTCTTCGGCGGGCGGCGCACGGTTGAGCGGCGCTTGCGGACGCTCTCATGGCGAAAGCAGACCGTGCTTCCGCGCCCTCAGGGCATCTACGAACGCGGTCAGGCCGGGGCGGGGAGGTTGCCGGCCGCCGTCCCCTGATCGAACACCAGCCGGCCCGACTGGCCGCGGATCCGCAGCCGCTCCCCGCGGCGCAGCTCGCCGGCCAACACCCTCGCTGCGATGGGGCTCTCGAGCAGGCGTCCGATTGTGCGGCGCATGGGCCGGGCGCCCAGCGCGGCGTCGAAGCCACCGCTCGCGACCAAGGCCTCGATGGCGCTGGGCTCGGTGAGAAGCGTGACGCCGTGCTCCCGCAGGAGCGCAGCAGCGAGCGAGCTGATCATGCGGCGCGCGATCTCGCTCACGTCGTCCGAGGTGAGCGGCCCGAAGAAGAGCGGCTCGTCGATCCGGTTCCACAGCTCGGGAGGCAAGGCGCGCCGCGCAGCGGCGAGTACCGCGTCCTCGGCGCTCGGCGTGCGCGACGAAGGCTCGGCGCCGAACCCGATGCGTGCCGCGGCCAGGCGGCCGATCGCGTCCGCGCCCAGGTTGCTGGTCATCACGACCACGGTGTTGGTGAAGTCCACTGTGCGGCCGCGCGCGTCCGTCGCGCGTCCCTCGTCGAGCAAGGGCAAGAGCGAGAGCAGTACCTCGGGGTGCGCCTTCTCGATCTCGTCCAGCAAGATCAGCTGATAGGGACGTCGCCTAACCGCCTCGGTGAGTTGGCCTCCGCTCTCGTGACCCACGTAGCCGGGCGGCGCGCCGAACAAGCGGGCGACCGCGTGCGACTCGCTCATCTCGCTCATGTCGAAGCGGGTCATCAAGGTCCCGCCAAACAGCACGTCCGAGATGGCCTTGGCGGTCTCGGTCTTGCCGACGCCGGTCGGGCCCAAGAAGAGGAAGGTGCCGAGCGGCCGTCGACCACGAAAACCCGCCGCGGACTTGCGGAGCGCGTCACTGATGCGCTCGAGCGAGCTCTTCTGACCGACCACCCGCTCGCCGAGCTCGCCTTCCAGACGCAAGAGCCGCTCGCCGTCCTTGATGCGCAGGCGCTCGAGCGGCACGTGGGTCTCGCTCGCGACGACACGGGCGACCGCGTCGACATCCACCACATCCAAGCCCGCGCGACGGGCCCGCGCTGCGGCGAGATCGAGCACCGAGACCGCCTTGTCGGGCAGATGCTTCTCGGTGACGTAGCGGACGGTGAGATCGACGGCAGCATCGATGGCCTCGGGCTCGTAGCGCACCTTGTGGTGGGCCTCGTAGCTCGGGACGATGCCCCGCAGGATGAGCTTGGTGTCGGCCGCGCTGGGCTCGTTGACCAGCACGGGAGAGAAGCGTCGCGCCAACGCGGGATCCCTGTCGAAGTGGCGACGTGCGTCCGCTTCGGTGGTGGCTCCGATGCAGGGGAAGTCGCCGCGGGCCAAGGCTGATTTGAGCTCGGTGGCCACGTCGTCGCCGCCGTCGCCCGCACCCAACACTGCGTGCACGTCGTCGAGGAACAAGAGCACGTTGCCCGCGCGAGTGACCTCGGCCTGTAGACGCCGCACCCGCTCGGCCAGGGCGCCGCGCACCGACGTGCCGGAGACGAGCGCGCCCGCCGAGACCTCGATCAGGATCTTGCCCGGCATCCCTGGGGCCTTGCCGTGGGCGAGCGCGAGCGCGAGCGCATACGCCAGCGAGGTCTTGCCTACGCCCGGCGGTCCGACCAGCAGCGGGTTGTTCGCGCGTCGACGCGAGAGCACATCGAGGAGCTGCTCCAGCTCGGCCTCGCGACCGATCACCGGATCGATGCCGCCCGCGCGAGCCAGCGCGGTGAGATCGCGACCGATGGCCGCCAACGTCGGGTACTCGGTGGGATCGAGCTCCAGCGCGTCCTTGCTCGAAGGTCGTTCGACGGCTTGTCGCTCGGGGCCGCGGACCACCTTGCGGTTGGGCCGAACGCTCCCCGGGGTCACCGGCGGACGCGCGCTGATGCGGCCTTCGCGCGACTCGGGCCGAGGCGCCGCGGCAGGCGCCGAACGCATGCTGGCGACCCGCGGATCGAGCAGCGGGAGCGCTGAGGCCCTCGGCAACGCGATGGGCTTGGGCGCGCCAGCCATCGGCGGCGGAAGCGTGGTGCGAGGCCGCGGAATCGCGCTCTGCGGCATGCCCGGCTGCGGGATGTTTGCTCGCGGCATGCTGGCCAGTGGCACGCTCGCTAGTGGTGCGGCGCTCGGGGCGCGCTCGGTCTCGGGCGGGCCTTCGATGCCCAGCGCTCGAAGCGAGGCCTCGTAGACTCGCGCGGAGGGGACGCCCACCCGCTCCAGGGCACGGAAGCCTGCGGAGCGTGGCTCGCGGGTGATCGCCGCCAGCAAGTGAATGGGGCGCACCCGATCGGCGCCGAGGCGCTTGGCGATGGCCTCGGCTCGATCGACCACCCGCTCGAAGACGACGTCAGGCTCTTCGTGCTCGATCTTCAGCGCGGAGACGAAGTCGTTCTCCCGCACCGCCGCTACGCCGAGCAGCGCCGAGGTCTCGGGATCTTCCTGCATCATCCAGAGCACACAGTGCGCGCTCGACGGACGCTGATTGCGTTGTCGCGCGCATCGCCGTGCGCTCTCGAGGACACCATTCAGAGCGTTCGCGGTCGCCATGCCTTACTTGTCCGCGTACCGGTCTTGAGCCGATTCCACAACTTTTCGGACGGAGTTTCTCGTGCATCGTCCGTTCGCCGCGGTCGGGGATGAATGCATCGCAGGGCATCCGGGTCTGAGGCCCCGCCTCGCGCCCCGGATGGTCGGGGGCGCCCCCTTCTGAAAGGACGCTGCATCTGGTAGCGTCGCTGCGCCCGCATCAGCGCGGGCCTCGCCCCGAGGAGCTCTCTGATGTCGCACCGCCCGTCCACCAACAGGTCATCCCGCCGCTGGATGATCCTCGGATCGACTCTGGCTTCGATCGCCTTCGCGTTCGCCGCCATCGCGCTCCATCCCCCAGAGGCCCAGGGCCAGCGCCGCCTTCGCGCCACGATCACCATCACCCAGGCCACCATCGCCCGCGGGCTGAGCGAGGCCGCGCTCCTCCGCTTCGCGCGGAGCCACGCCTCCAAGATCATGAACGAGACCAACGAGGAAGATCTCGCGACCCGCCACTGGCCGGGCAACCTCGTGGTGAACTTCAGCGCCCCTCCGAGCGATCTCGAGTTCCACGCGCTCTATTACGACATCACCGACGGGGTCCGGAACTTCGTCGACGACATGTCGATCTACGTGCACGACGATTCGCAGCGCACCTACGTCCAGCGCATCAACCTGGAGCGCCCCCGCTTCCGGCCGAACCGCCGCATGGAGATGGTCGTCACCGTCCGCCACGAAGAGGTCGGCACCGTGCGCTTCGAGCTGCGGGGTGAAGAGCCCAGACGCAGCGGCATGGTCGACTTCACGGATGAGGCCGCAGAGTAGCGCTCGGCTCAGCCCTTCTCGCGGAGTCCACCATGCGCCTTGTCTGCCTCGCTCTCTCTCTCGCCCTGTCGGTCCCCGCGATCGCTCGCGCCTACGACACCCGACACGTGTTCATCACCAACCGGCTCGGGGGCAACCTCGTCGAGCTCGATGAAGACCTGGTGTTCCAACGTACTTGGTTCGACGGCGAGACCTTCGATGGACTCGAGCTCTCCGTGCCCAACGGGATGGCGTTCACCCCGACCGGTGAGATCTTCATCGCCGACTCGGGCAACAGCCGGATCGTCGCCCTCGACGAAGGCGGCAACTTCGTTCGCGCCTTCTCCACCACCGCCCGGATGGGCGGGGGGATCGAGAGCATCTACTTCGACGGCGCGGGCGTGATGTACGCGTCCGCCAACCCAGGTACCGGGATCGTGGCGCGCTTCACCGATGCGGGCGCCAATCTAGCCGACGTGGTGAACGATCCCTCGTTCCTCAACCTGGCGAACGTGAACCTCACCGCCGCCGGCTTCGTGATCGTGTCCGACTTCAGCGGAGGTCTGCGCGGGGTGCGCGAGATCGATCCCGCCACCGGTGTCGTGGTGCGCACCTTCGGCACCGATCTGATGCGCCAAGAAGACATGATGATCGACGGCGGCGACAGGCTCTTCGTGGCCCACTACGAGGGCGATGAGGTGGTGGTCTACGGCCCCGCGCCCGAACGCGAAGAGCTCTACCGCTTCAGCGCGCCCGCCGACGCCGGGCTCGCGCTCGAGCGAGCGACCGGCATCGCGCTCACCGTGAACTGCGAGATCCTGGTCTCGAGCTTCACCAACGGATCGATCTTCGTGTTCCACCACAACGGAGGCGAAACCCCGCCCACCTTCGAGCGGGTCCTTCGCCCCGGCATGGAGATCCCCGCGAGCGCGATGTTGGGTAGCACCGAGAGCATCGCCATCTCCGGGCTCGGTCTCCCCGGCAGCTTCGAGGAGTTCGTCGACCGAGTGCCGAGCTGCGATCCCACCCCGCCGCTCCCGGACGCCGGCCCCACGCCCGACGCGGGCAGGACCGACTCGGGGATATCGAGCGCCGACGCGGGGGCAGCCGACGCAGGCCGTACCCCGCGCCCGTCCAGCGACTGCGGATGTCGCGCCCCGGCTGGATCGCCCACGACGCCGGTCTGTGCACTCGCGGTGATCGCGGGGCTGCTCATCCGCCGCGCCCGTCGTACCTGACCGCGCCACGCGCGATCAGAACGCGGACAGGGGTCCCCGACCGCCCATGACGCCGCGGGGCAACAGACCCGGCACGAAGTGCTCGACGCGCAGGCTCCCCTGACGCGCCCACGCAGTCACCAGTGCGTGGCACCGCGGGCACATGTGGATGTCGTCGTCGTCGTCGAAGTAGCGCACGATCTCGGTGCCCATCGTCTGGATACGGATGGCGCCCGGGCGAAGGGTCTCCGCGGTGTAACTCCCGAGCACCGACGGCAGGGCGCAGAGACCCTCGGGCGCGGGGCAGGACAGCGCCTGTCCGCTGGTCGCCAGACGGATCCAATCGCCGTAGTAGTCCCCAAACGACCGGTATGCGGGGTAGTACCCTTCGCCCACGCCGCGCACGTCGTACCAGACCTGTCCTCGCGCGGGACCGTTCACCACCAAGATGGCGAAGTAGCCGCAGCCCACGTGACCGAGTGCGACGGTGCCAGCCTCGGACGCACTCGTCATGAAGTCAGCGTCGTCCTCGAGCCAGGCCTCGGTGGCGGGGAATACACCCTGCGCGCCCGCGGGATCGAAAGGCAGAATGCCGTAGTACGGACCTGCGCCGCCGTTCCCGATCGACAGAAATGTTCGGTAGTCGTCCGGGAGCCGAAACCCCAGCTGCGACTCGATGGCGTCGATCCCCGAGAGTGGTGCGTTCAGCGTGTAGCGATGCCCGAGCGCGCCGTGCAGCCGGAACTCCGGGTCGTGCGATCTCAGATGGCTCAGGGCGTTGGGTAACTTGTCGAAATGCATCCGTGCTCCTCCTCAGCGCAACAGCGCGCGGGCCGCCGCTTCGATCGTCTCCTCAGAGAGGAGCACCTTGGTCCACGAGTCCCCCAACGGGATGAAGCTGTCTTCGCTGGTGACTCGCTTGATGCGGCCCTCGAACCCTCCGTCGACGAGCGCCGCGATCACGCCCTCGGAGATACCGCCCGACTTACGGGTCTCGTCGACCACGAGCACTCGCCCACTCGCGCGGGCTTCGCGCAGCAGATCCTCGACCGGCAAGGGGGCGAGCCAGCGCAGATCGAAGACCCGGGCTTCGATCCCTTCGAGCCGCAAGCGCTCTTGCACCCGGAGGCTCATGAACACGCCGTTGCCCGAGGTCACCAGCGTCAGATCGGTGCCGCTGCCATGGGTGCGACCCTTGCCGATCGGGGCGTGCGCGGCGGGCGACTCGAAGTGGGGATAGGGGCGCAGCCACTTGCCATCGCCTGCCTGGTGCAGATCACGGGTGTGGTAGAGCGCGATCGGCTCGAGATACACACACACACTGCCGTCGATCTTGGCGGCCGCGAGACACGTGCGCATCATCGAGGCGGCATCATCCGGCAGCGCAGGCGAGGCGATCACCAGACCTGGGATGTCGCGCAAGACCCCGATCGCGTCGTCGTTGTGGAAATGACCCCCAAAGCCCTTCTGGTAGCCGTAGCCCGCGACCCGAACCACCAGGGGATTTCGGTACTGACCATTGGAGAAGAACGAGAGCGTCGCCGCCTCACCACGAAGCTGATCCTCGGCGTTGTGCAGGTACGCCAGGTACTGAATCTCCGGCACCGGCAAGAGCCCGCTGATGCCCGCACCAAGGGCCAAGCCGAGGATCGACTGTTCATCGAGCAGCGTGTCGAACACCCTCCCTGCGCGCGCCCTTCGGTGAAGCGCCTTGGTGATCCCGTAGACACCACCTTTGCGCCCGACGTCCTCGCCGAACACCAACATCTCGGGGTGTTTGGCCAGTCCATCGGCGAGCGCACGGTTGATGGAGAGCGCGAGGGTGAGCGGGCCCTCGTCCTCGGGGAGCTTGCCCTCGTGCAACCGATGGCGGGCCTCCACGTCCGCGATGCGAATGGCTTCGCTGGCCACCGCATCGGGACTTCGCGGAGAAAGCGGCGCCATGATCGCTTCGGCGGTCGTCAGCTGCGGCGCTTCGCTCGCCCCCATCGCCCGTACGTGCACTGCCTTTCGCTTGGCCTCGTAGCGCTCGAGCACCTCGGCCTTCGTCAGCGTCCCCGACGCGATCAACAGGCGCGCGGTGCTCACGCAAGGATCGAGCGCGACGTCGCGCGCGATGTCCGCGGGGCTCCGGTAGGTGTTCTCGGCGTCGGTCCCCGCGTGCCCCATCAAGCGCACGGTGCGCAGGTGCAGGAACGCGGGCTTGCGATTGGCACGCACATACGCCGCCGCCTCCATCGCCGTCTCGTAGGCGTCGAGTAGATCGCACCCATCGGCGAAGAAATACCGAAGACCCGGCCGCTGCCCATAGGCCGCGCGGATCCAGCCATCGGGGGTGGAGACGCTGATACCGATCCCGTTGTCCTCGCAGACGAACAAGAGCGGCATCGGCAGGCGCTGGTAGCTGACCTGACACGCGGTGTTGATGGCGCCCGTCGCGGTCGAGTGGTTCGCGCTCGCGTCGCCGAAGCTGCAAACCGTGATCGCATCGCGGGGCCACGGCGAGGGCACCCCGAGCTTGCGCGCCCGCTCGATCGAGAACGCCACGCCGACCGCGCGCGGCAAGTGCGAGGCGATGGTGCTGGTCTGGGGGATCACCGCGAGCGCGGGGTGTCCGAAGACTTTGTGCCTCCCGCCCGCCATCGGCTCGCTCGTCGCGGCGCACACCCCGAGCATCACATCGCGCAGCGCATCGTGGCCGGGCACCTGACGTGCGCGCTCGATGTAGAAGCCACCCGATCGGTAGTGAAGCAGCGCGGGATCGGTCGGGGCGAGCGCATGCGCGACGGCGGCATTGCCCTCGTGGCCCGAGCTCCCGATCGTGTAGAAGCCCTTGCCCTGACCACGCAGCCAGCGCGCGGCGAGATCCAAGTGTCGGCTCCCGATCTGGCTCTCGAAGAGCTCGATCGCCGTCCCCCGGGTGAGCGCGCGACCTTCGGCGATGGGCCCATCGAGGGGCGCGCGTCCATCGCCTCCGGCGGCGACATCGAGCGCGCGGACGGCGTCTAGAAAAGATGTGTCGAGGCTAGCAGCGGGATCGGCGGACATGGGGGCGCTACTTACCCACCCGCTCGCGGCGAGGCGAGGACGTTCTCCTCTGGCCTGGCCTTCTCCTGCCAGATGAGCTGACCGGTCCGATCGACGTAGCCGAGGCGCGTCTCGTCGAGCCACACCAGCGCGAGCCCATCGTGGAACGACGAGACGGGGCCAAACGTCGGTGGCACGATCCACGCCCCTGACGGATCGATGAATCCCCATCGTGCTCGCCGGCTCTTCTTGCCGCGCGCATCGAGCACCGCGACCATCTCCTGTGCGCCGGCGAGGCCCTCGGAGAACGAGTGCGCGGCGGGGAGACTGATCGGCACGACCTCGTGCCCCAGGCGATCGATGAAGCCGTCTTTTTTGCCCCGTCGCACCAACGCCCGCCCTTCCGAGAAGGGCAGCGCGTAGTCGTACGTGGGCTCGACGATCGTGCGGCCCGTCAGGACGTCGATGAAGCCGAGCTTGCCCACCTCCTCGATGATCGCCACTCCCTCGCTGACCTCTTGGCCGCGTCGCAAGCCGAGGACGGGCGCGTGGGCTTCCACCGGCAGAAGGAGGGCGCCACTGCTGTCGACGACCCCGAAGCGACCGACGAAGCCCGGGGTGATCACCAGCCGACCGGTCGCCTCGTCGCGCGTGGGTGTCGAGAGGCCGTCGGCGATCCCGACTTGCGCGAGCCCACCGGAGAAGTCGGTGACCACGTCGTAGCGAGGCTCGACGACCCACGTGCCCTCGCGATCGATGAAGCCGTCTTTGCCATCGAGGGACGCAGCCGCGCGCCCTTCGCAGAACGCGGCGAGCCAGTCCCAGCGCGGCGTGACGCGCCAGCTGCCGTCGCGGTCGAGCAAGCCCCAGAGGCGGTGACGAAGACCGTACTGATCGAGCGGATCGTCCGGGTTGCGCGCGCGCGCGGGAGCTACGCCATCGGAGAACAGTCGGAAGTCCGAGAGGACCTCGGTGCCGAGGTAGCGCTCGTTGTCGTCGATCATTCGCCAGTGGAGGATCGCGCCGCCCCGCCCGTGGGTGCCGACGCGATGGCCGACGAAGCTGCGACCCTCGACAGCTTGCGAGGCACCGTCGTAGCGCGCGTCGCTTCGCAGCGTTCCGTCGATCGTGAGGTAGCCCCAACGTCCGTCGCGCTCGACCGGTCGGGGGGCCGAGAGGTCGACTGCGCCCGTGTAGTTCGCCACGTGGAGGGAGGCGTCGGCTCGGGTGCGCAGCACCACGGCGCCAGCGCGATCGACGTAGATGAGCTTGCCGTTCTCTCGCGCAGGGAATGCTTGCATCCGTCGAGGCTAGCGCCGGACTGGGCGGCGAGGCCACGCATGCTCCAGTCAACGCGCTTCAGGCGGCGCGCGAGAGACGCGGCGCGCTCTGCGCGCGCTGGGCGCGCGACGCGGCGAGGGCCAAACCGGCGAAGGTGAGCCGGCAGCGCGCGGCATCGACGAGCCCATGCCGGTCGAGTGTCAGTAGCTCGGCGCGCACCACGTCCGGACTGCAGCCCGCGCGCTCGGCGATGCGGATCGCGGTGGCAGGGGTGGTCTCGGACGCGAGGCGGAAGAGGACGTCGAGGGTCAGGAGGGTGGTGTTCTTCATGAGAGGGACCGTACGTTCAGAGCTGAACATAAATCCAGTTTTCGGCGTACGATTCTAGAAAACCAAACGAAATCTTTGACTTGTCACCCTGGTGCCCCGATCACGACTCGCGCCCTCGAACGCTCTCGTCGGCCCATTCTCCACCTTTCCGATGGGTGAAGAAGCATTTCCCCCCGAGACACCGAGAGATCCCGACTTAACGGTCACCGCCACTCGCCGGCCGGAATGACGAACCCGCCCGAGGAGTAGAAAGACGCACGATGCCCGCAGACTTCACGCTCCCGCTCCCGCTCCTTCCCCTCCGTCACGGTGTGGTCCTGCCCGGACGCAGTTCGACCATCCCCGTGGGCCGCGCCCGCTCCCGTGCGCTGGCCGAATCGCTTCGTCCGGGTGACTGGGTGATCCTCGGGGTACAGCGTGACCCTGCGCTCGAGGATCCCTCCCTCGCCGATCTCTTCCCCATCGCCACCCTGGGTCGGGTGCAAGAGCGCTCCGATCGCGGCGCGCGAGGCATCGTGCTCGTGGTCGATGCCCGAGAGCGCGTGGCGCTCAAGTCGCTGATCCAGGCGGCGCCCTACTGGACCGTGCGCGCCGAGCCGGTGACCGAGACCGGTCAGGGCACCGAGGCCCAGCTGGTGGCTGAGAGCCTCAAGACCCACATGCGCAACATGTCCCCGACCGACCGGGGCATCTTGGATGTGCTCGACGTGACGAGCGATCCAGGCCTGCTCGCGGATCGGGTCGCCGCGTGGCTCGAGGTCGAGGACGGTCGCAAGGCCGAGGTCCTCATCGAGCTCGACATCGAGAAGCGGGTGCGTCTCACAGCGAGCCTGCTCACCGAAGCGAAGGCGCGCGCTCAGCTCCGCCAGAAGATCGATTCGGAGGTCCGCAAGGAGATGACCAAAGCGCAGAAGGAAGCGATGCTCCGCCAGCAGCTCCGCGCCATCCAGAAGGAGCTCGGTGAGGGCGAAGATCAGAAGGACAAGCTGCGCAAGAAGATCGAGTCGATCGTGTTCACCGACGACGTTCAAGAGATCGTCGATCGGGAGCTCCGTCGGCTCGATGGGATGAACGCGCAGCAGCCCGAGGCCCAGGTCATCCGCAACTACCTCGAGTGGGTGAGCGAGCTGCCTTGGAACGAGCGATCGCCGGCCGTCGCCGATCTCGACGCGGTGGAGAACAAGCTCGAGGACGACCACTACGGTCTGGCCGACGTGAAGCGCCGGATCTTGGAGCACATGGCGGTGCTCAAGCTCGAGGGCAGCGCGAAGGGGACCATCCTCTGCCTCGTCGGTCCCCCCGGCGTGGGCAAGACGTCCCTCGCGCAGTCGGTCGCCGACGCGACCGGGCGTCCGCTTCAGCGGGTGTCGCTCGGCGGCGTGCGTGACGAGGCGGAGATCCGGGGACATCGCCGGACCTACATCGGCTCGATCCCTGGTCGGATCATCTCCGCGATGCGCAAGGCCAAGGTGAAGAACCCGGTCATGGTGCTCGACGAGATCGACAAGATGGGCCGCGGCTGGCACGGCGATCCGGAGGCAGCGCTGCTCGAGGTGCTCGATCCCGAGCAGAACGTGCGCTTCACGGATCACTACATGGAGATGCCCTTCGATCTGTCGGAGGTGCTCTTCATCGCGACGGCCAACGATCTCTCGACGCTCTCGCCTCCCCTGCGCGACCGTCTCGAGATCATCGAGGTCAGTGGCTACACCACCGACGAGAAGGTCGCCATCGCCGAGAAGCACCTGGTGGTGCGCGAGGTGAAGAAGACCGGACTGCCCGACGGCTCGGTGGTCTTCACCCCCGAGATCCTCTCGCTCATCGTCCGCGAGTACACCCGTGAAGCGGGGGTGCGGCAGCTGGGCCGAGAGATCCAGAAGGTGGCGCGCTCGCTCGCCCTCGAGGTCGCTCGCAAGCCCGGTGACGGAGCGGTCGTCGAGGTGACCGAAGAGCAGATCCGAAAGACGCTCGGCAAGACCAAGTTCATCTCGGAGATGGCGGAGCACGACAACGATCCTGGTATCGCTGCTGGCTTGGCCTGGACCCCGGTCGGCGGCGAGGTGCTCTACATCGAGACCACCAAGATGCCGGGCAAGGGACACATCGAGATCACAGGTCAGCTCGGTGACGTGATGAAGGAGTCGGCGCGCGCCGCGATGGCGTACGTCCGAAGCCACGCGGAGGAGCTCGGCGTGGACACCGAGCGCCTCGAGAAGCTCGACATCCACATCCACGTGCCCGCGGGCGCCGTCCCCAAGGACGGTCCCAGCGCCGGTATCACCATGTTTACCGCGCTCGCGTCGCTCTTGAGCGGTCGCCGGGTGAAGAGTGATCTGGCGATGACGGGCGAGGCCACGCTGCGCGGACGGGTGCTCCCGATAGGCGGCGTGAAGAGCAAGGTGATGGCCGCGCACCGCGCGGGCTTCCGCAAGGTGATCCTGCCCAAGCTCAACGAGCGCGACTGGCCCGAGGTCCCCGAGCAGGTGCGCAACGAGATGGAACTCATCACCGTCGAGGACATGAGCGAGGTCCTCGGCCACGCGCTCGAGCTCGAGACCGTGTCGCCCCCGCCCACCACGCCTTCGAGCGGCTCAGGCACCACGCCCTCCGCGGCAGCCTGATCGCGTGAAGCGCGCCTGATCTCAGGCACACATGACACGGCCTCTCCCGAACTCGGGAGTGGCCGTCGTCCACGGCATTTCGCTGCGCCCGTGGACCGCGCCTCCGGGTCAGCGGCAACCCGACATGTGGCAGCGGTCGGACCCCGTGCACATCATTCCACACGATCCGCAGTTCGCGTCATCGTTGTCGACGCGGGTCTCGCAACCATCGGAGACGGTGGCGTTGCAATCGCTCCGTCGGTCGTCCGCGCACGCGGTGATGCGGCAAACGCCGTCCCCGCAGCTCGTCGTGGCGTTCATCGCACCGCACACCCGATTACAGTCCCCACAGTTGGCGTTGGTCCGGATGGATCGCTCGCAGCCGGTCACTGCCATGCCGTCGCAGTCAGACCAGCCGGTCTCGCACGACTCGATGGTGCACCCACTGGGGGTGCAGCGCGAGGTGGCGTGATCGAGCGTGCAGGTGCAGGCCGCGTCCGCGCCACCGATGTCTGGCTCGCCAGCATCGCGGCGGCCGGCGTCCATCGCGTCGGGGAGGTTGGTATCGTTTACCGCGGCATCGTCCAACGCGGCGTCGCTCGCGATGGCATCTGGCCCGGCGTCGTCGACGGTGCTGCCATCGAGGGTGCCTGCGTCCAGCGGATGCTCACCGGTCCAAGGGGGGAGAGCGGAGGGGGGCAGCGCGCTGCTGACGCAGGCCCCGGCGACGCACGTCGATTGCTCCGGGCACAACACACCTTCGCAGACCCGCAACAGATCCATTCGCAGCTCGCGCACCTCTCCCGGGACGAAGGACACCACCGCGCTGCGGGACACCACCAGCGTGCCTCCGCGCGTGCCTCGAACGTCGAGCCGCAGGGGCCCGAGCGGCCCGCCGCGATGCACCAACCCAAGCGAGACCGGCAGGGCCGGTCGCATCGAGCGGACGGGGTCGTGCTCGCCGACAGGCGTCATCACGGTGATCTCCACGGCATCGAGCTCGCTCGGGACCGCGTAGTCGGAGTCGACGACGACCACGATCTCGGTCAGCGCCGGAGCGCAGCCCGCGGCGAGCACCATCACCAACAGACACAGCCCGCGACTCATCGACCCACCTCGATCACCCCGAGGTCACCGCCGATGGGCGTGGCCTGAGACGGGAGCGCCAGCACCAACACGATGGTGAGGGTACCGGCCAACAAGACGACGCCCCCCGCCGTGCCGAGACCGACGACCCACGGATCGGGGCCGCGTTCGGGCGCCATTGGTGCCACAGGTGCCGCCGCGATGTCCCAGCCCCGCGTCGAGGGACTGCCTCCCCGGGAGTCGTCGGTTGGCGAAGGACTGAGCGTGACATCGCGCGACGATCCCGGCGCGAGCACCACCCGTTCCGACAGCGGATCGCGCCCTGCGATGTGAACCGCGACCACGTGAGCACCTGAATCCCGAGGGATCGGTGCATCCGCCAAGGCCCAGGAGATGGCGTGTCCATCGATCCGGACCTCGGCATGGCGCCGGTCGCCGACGAAATGTAGACGAATCCAGGCAATCCGGGGCTCGGTCTCCTCCAGCGTCACGCGCGCGTTCGCCCTCGCGTCCTCGGGAGCGGACGAATCACGCACCACCTCCCTCAAAAGCTCTGTCGCTTCGACCACCCGTCCCAGGTGGCCCAAGGCGATCGCGAGGTTCAGCCGAATGATGGGCGATGGACGAAGCGCCAAAGCGCGGCCAAATTCGCTCGCGGCCACGTCCCAATGCTCCGCGTCCACCTCGGCAAGACCGCTCTCGAAGAGAGCGCGCGCCGCGGCGCTTCGAGTCGCTTCGCCTTCTTGGGCCAGCGCGTCCGGTGGTCCCACAGGTGAGGCGAGGATCATCAGGAGCAAAAGAAGGAAGGTGGCGGGGCGAGCGAGGCGGTCAGGCATGGGTCTTGAAGACGACCCTTGCAACAACCGTGACCACTGAGATGACAGACCGCCCCGCCCTCACCGTCCTGGACGGGAAGTACGAGCTCGGTGAGGTCCTCGGTACCGGGGGCATGGGCACGGTCTACCGAGCCACGCATCTGGTGCTCGGGTGTCCTGTCGCGGTGAAGCTGATGCACG
>Ga0335397_10000375_pt1 | contig 56381 bp, 40 predicted proteins | sample MAT04_FD_205740 | JGI IMG/M metagenome (GOLD analysis project Ga0335397, IMG submission 205740) | Freshwater microbial communities from Lake Fryxell liftoff mats and glacier meltwater in Antarctica - MAT-04 (spades assembly) (version 2) ...
GGCGAGAGGCTGTACGGCCGAAAGCACTTCTTCGAGCTGTACGCGGTCTTCTCGTCACCGCCGATCATGCGCGTCATGTGGCGTAAGGCCGAGATAGGACAAGTGCAGGCAGGCTTCGTCGCGCTCGAAGCCACGCAAGACGGACCGGAGCGGGAGAACGCCAAGCTCAGCTTCCGGCTCGGTGGCAGAGCTTGGCAGGTCGAGCACGTCGAGTGGTCGCGCGGGGTGCTTCACGTCGAGCCCGCCGAAGCCGGCAGACTGCCACGCTGGCTGGGCCAGCCGAGCATGCTGTCAGAGCCCATCTGCCAGGCAATGATGGGACTACTGTGTAGCGGCCTTGGCGACTCGGTGTCGGCGTCCATGTCGGCGACCGCAAAGAGTGTGCTCGACGGGATGCGCGATAGCTACGCCGGCCTGCTGGCGCCAGGAACAGCGCCGGTCGAAGAGAGTGCGGACCTGGTCCAGTGGCATACCTTCGCAGGCGGGGCGATCAACCGCCTGCTTGCGGCGGGTCTCGAACGACGGACACAGGTCCGTTGGTCGGCCGGCAACCTGTCGCTACGCGCGCCCGGAGTGAGCGCCGTCACGGCGATGGAGGCGATCCGCACGTTGCTGGCGGAGGACTGGGAGGGACTCGCCGCCGAGATTGCCGGCGGAGTTGCCCGTGGGCCTGTGAGCAAATTCCAACCCTGTCTGCCGGCGGTGGACGAGGAGCGCCTCCTGAGCGAGCGGCTTCTCGACATACCCGGAGCGCTGCGCTTCCTTCGTCGCATCACTGTGAACGGTCGCAAGGTTGCCGCGGGGGTTGCGCGGATCGCGGACCGCACGACCGCCGAGGAGCTCGCGCTGCCGAGTATGCCGTCAGCGTTGTCCAGGCTCGAGCCCGTCCTCCCGATCGTCTGGATCGATGACGACGAGAGTCTTCGAAAAGCAGTCGAGCGGATTCGCGCCGAGCGCTTCATCGGGCTCGATACCGAGACTGATATCGCTTCCGGGGCGCTCTGCCTGCTGCAGGTCTCGACAGCGCTCGAGACGTACGTCATCGACGCGCTTGCGGTCGACCTGGGGCAGATGCGCGAAGTGCTCGAAGGCGAGATGCCGATCAAGGTCGTGCACCATGCCACCTTCGACAGGAGCGTATTGGCGACGCGAGGAATCTCTCTGGGAGGAGTCTTCGATACCCTCGAGGCTTCGAGGGCAATGCGCGGCGCAGAGACCCTTGGAGGACACTCACTGGCCAGCGTGTGCGAACGCGAGCTTGGGATGACGATGGATAAGTCACACCAGACTTCGAACTGGAGTCGACGCCCGCTCGCCGCTGACGCGGTCGTCTACGCGGCACTCGACGCTGAGATACTGCGCACCTTGTACGAGCGACTCAGGCCTTCGTTCGCGCTGGGTGGCTCTGAATGAAGTCAGGGCCGCGCTGCGTGCGGGTCGCCTTGGCGAACATGTAGTTGGAGGCGCCGAGCACGCCGACGACGAGCTCGACCTCGATGACCTCGCCCGTCGTGGGGTCCACGAAGTGGGGCTTCTTGCCGGCGTAGTCGACGAACGACTTGTCGCCCGCGAAGTGCTCGTGGCGCATCACGAGTCCGCGCTGCGACAGCCACGACCGGTAGAGTTCGTGGTTTCGTGAGCGGTCCGATTGACTCTTGACCTTGAACGAACGCGCGCCCATATCCCCGAACGGCGATTCGGAGGGGCCGAATGACGATTCCAAATGATCGGGCAAGAGCACGGCGAGAGCGGGTCCAGGCGCTCGCGCGCGAGGACATCCTCGATGCGGCGCTTCGTTGCTTTGCGCAAAACGGCTACGCCCACACCAAGATCGCCGACATCGCGAGCGCCGCCGGCTACACGGCCGCGTCGCTCTACACGTACTTCCCGGGCAAGAAAGAGATCTTCGTGGCGGCCGCCGACCAGTTCGTCAGCGGCGTCGAGCAGTCCTTTGGCGAGGTGCCGACTACACCGCCACCCGACTTCGAGGCCTTCGCGACCGACGTGCGCATGCGCATCCAAGGCCTCTGCGCCTACGGCGACGAACGCAGCGATGTGCTCGCGTTCTTCATGCGCTTGCGCTGGAGCGGCGAGGCGATCCTCGACGAGATCCGCCCCAAGGGCGCCGTGTCAGGACCAATTTGCGGGGCCGATGGACCGGTCGTCGACCCCGCGGACGGCGGCGAGCCGCATGGCCCGCTGCGCCTGCATGCCTACTTCACGCGCGTCTGGCGGGCGATCGGTGTCGAGCGCTACGGCATGGACGCCGAGCTGTTCGCGACGCTGGTCGGCGGCATGATCGAGTCATTCTTCGTGCGCAAATACATCTACCTGACGGGGGGCACCCTGTCGGAAGAGGCGGACGCGATAAGCGACCTCCTCCTCTATGGTCTTCGAGGGACGCGATGAATCGTACATGGTGGGCCGCAGGCCCGGCGGCGATCTTCCTGGCTCAAACAGGCGTCGCCAACGCCACCGAGCCCAAGGTCTGCACGTTGCCCGGATGTGTCACGGACGCGCTCGCGCACGGGCCCGACCTCAAGGGCAAGGACGCCGCCATCGACGCGGCGCTGGCCGGCAAGGATCAGGCGCGCGGCAACTACGGGCCGAAGCTCATGGTCAGTGGCGGGGTGCAGATCTGGAACGACGAGATCGCGGCCGACTTCAACCTCGGGATCCCGGGCGTCGTGATCCCGCCGCTCATCGTGCGCCAGCAGGTCACCTGGAATGTGAACGTCACGCTGGCGCAGCCACTGACGGGCCTCTGGTCGATCTACGAGGCGAACCAGCTGGCGGCGCTGGGCGTCGACGTGGCGCAGCTGGAGCGCGACGCGGCGAAGAACCAGAAGGCGCTGCAGGTGACCGAGGCGTGGCTCACGGCGGTCCTGGCGGACGACCTCGTGGCGGTGCGCAAGACCTCACTGGAGGCGCGCAGCTCCGATCGTGAGAAGGCCGGCGCGTTGGTGCGCGCAGGTGTCATCGTCGAGGCGGATCTGCTGCGCGCGGACCTCGGCATTACCCAGGCGAAGCAGGCGCTGGCACTGGCGGAGCGGCAGGCATCACTCGCGCGGGCCCGGCTGACCCAGCTGGTCGGCGCACCGGTTGTGCCTTCGGGTGCGGCGAACGCGACCGGCGTGACCGAGACCGTGTCGCTGGACGCGGCGAAGAAGGCGGCGCTCGAAGATCGCATCGAGCTGCGCCAGGTGCGCCAGCGTGTGCAGCAGGCGCAGACCGTGGTCGACCTCGCCTACTCGAAGATGGCGCCGACCGTGAACTTCGTGGCGCAGGCGCAGTTCGCGCGGGCGTCGGCGTTCGGTGACAACGTCGCCGGCTTCGTCGGCGTGACGTTCGACTGGACGGTGTGGGAGTGGGGCGCGACCGCCTTCGGCATCGACCAGGCGCGGGCCCATGTGCGCGAGGCGCAGGCGGGTCTCGAGCAGCTCGAGGAGGGCATCGCGCTCGAGGTCGAGGCGGCCTGGGTCGAGCAGGCCTCGGCCATCGATCAGGGTGTGCTCGCGAAGGAAGCCGTGAGGGTCTCGGAGGAGAACTACTCGCTCGTGCGCAAGCGCTTCGAGAACAAGGCCGCAACCTCGTACGACCTGGTGCAGGCCGAGACCGACCTGACCAAGGCGCGCTCGGACGAGAAGATGGCGCTGGTCAGTGGCTACCTCGCGCGGGCCCGACTGGCGCGCGCGATGGGCAAGAGCGCCGATGAGATAGCGAAGGAGGGAACGCCGTGAAGAAGTGGATTGCAATCATCATCGTGCTCGCGGGTCTCGCCGCGATCGGCATGCTCATCGCGCAGCGCGCGGGCAAGGTGGCCCAAACGCGTGAGGAGCAGAAGAAGCCAGTCGTCTTGCCGGCGACGGCGGTGCAGGTCGAGGCGGCCAAGAGCCGCGACTTCGTCGACCTCATCGAGGTGAGCGGCGAGGTGCGCGCCAAGCGCGTCGTCAATGTGTTCGCGAAGGTCGGCGGCCGCGTCGAGGAGCTGACGGTCGGCCTGGGCGACGTGGTCAAGGCGGGGCAAACGCTGGCACGCGTCGAGGAAAACGACCTCGGCTGGCGCGAGAAGCAGGGCGTCGCGGGCGAGCGTGCGGCCGGCGCAATGGTCAATCAGGCCGCCGCCCAGCTCGAGGTCGTGCGCAGCGAGTTCGAGCGCGCGAAGAAGCTGTTCGAGGACAAGGTCCTGCCCGAGGCAGACTACATCCGCGTCCAGGGTCAGCTGCGCGCGGCGCAGGCGGCGGTCGGCGCGGCCAAGGCGCAGGTCGACGTGGCGCGCGCGGGCTCGGGCCTCGCGAAGGAAGCGCGCTCGTGGACGACCATCGAGTCGCCAATCGATGGCGTGGTCACGCGCAAGTTCACCGAGCTCGGCGCGACGGTCGGTGGTCAGCCGCCGGCCCCGCTGCTGGAGCTGCAGGATCAGTCGAGCCTCGAGATCCGGGTCGACGTGCCGGCGCTGGCGCTCGACGCGGTGAAGCTCGGCACGACGGTCGAGTTCGAGGTGCAGGAGCGGCCCGGCAAGCGCTTCGTGGCGACCGTCGCGGCGGTCGGCAAGTCGCTCGATCCGATGACGCGCCGCATCCGGGTCGAGCTGTCGGTCGATGGCGCGCTGGTCGCCGATGGCGTGTTGCCGGCGATGCTGGCGACGGTCTTCATCAAGACCGGTGAGCGCAAAGGCCTCGTGTCGGTGCCGAAGGCGGCCATCGTGACGCTGGCCGAAGGTCCATCGGTGTTCGTCGTGAAGGACGGCAGGGCCAAGCGGGTGGTGCCCGACGTCGCGGGCGCGGACAAGACCTACGTGCCGGTGCCATCGCTGGCGGTCGGCGACTCGGTCGTCATCGCGGGTCAGGACGGCCTGCGCGATGGGACCGAGGTGAAGATCGCGAGCGAGAAGACGCCCGATCCTGCGAAGGCGGACCCGGCCAAGACGCCGCCGACCGCGGGTCAGGCCGATGCCGCGCCCAAGGCGGCCACGCCATGAAGATGACCGACGTCTCGATCAACCGACCGGTGTTCATCACCATGGTCGCGTTCGCGTGCATCATCCTCGGCTTCATGTCGGTCGGTAAGCTGGGCCTCGACCTGTTCCCGAACACGTCCTTCGGGTTCGTCGTGGTCAACACGGTCTACCCCGGCGCGTCCCCGACCGAGGTCGAGCTGCGCGTGACCGACAAGCTCGAAGAGGCGGTCAGCTCGATCAACGGCATCGACAAGGTGACGTCGACCTCGCGCTTTTCGTTCTCGCAGCTGTTCGTGCAGTTCGAGCTCGACGTGGACGAGCGCAAGGCGGCCGACGAGGTCGCCGAAAAGATAAGCGCCATCCGGCGTGATCTGCCCGCCGACATCGAGGAGCCGTCGGTCGTGCGCATCGACCCGACGGCCATCCCGATCCAGACGTGGGCCGTGCGCTCAGACCTCGATGCGAGCGCGATGCGCGACTACATCGAGGACATCATCCGGCCCGCTCTTCAGAAGATAGAAGGCGTCGCGAACGTGGAGATCCGCGGCGCGGCCGAGCGCGAGGCGCACATCGACGTCGATCGCAAGAAGCTCGAGCGCTACAACATGACGCTGGCGCAGGTCGCGCAGAAGGTCGGCGCGGAGACGGCCGACGTGCCGTCGGGGCGGATTTCCCTCGGCGCGCGCGAGGAAGGCATCAAGACCGAGGCGCGCCCGCGCTCGGCCGACGAGCTCGCGAACACGGTGCTGGCGGCCCTGCCCAATGGCGGCGTGCTGCGGCTGCGCGACGTCGCCGAGGTGTCGCTGGGCCTCGAAGAGCTGCGCACGCTGTCGCGCATCAACGGCGCGGAGGCGGTGACGTTCGACGTGCAGAAGGCCGGTGGTGCCAACACGGTCGAGGTCTCCAAGACCGTCGACGCCGAGATCGAAAAGCTCGCCAAGGTCCAGGCGGCCAAGGGCGGGCCGCAGATGAAGGTCGAAAAGATCATCGACAGCGCGGACTTCATCAAGATCAACGTGTCCCACCTGTGGGAGCACTTGATCGTCGGTGGCTTGATGGCGATCTGCGTCATCTTCCTGTTCATGCTCGACTGGCGCTCGACGCTGATCTCGTCGGTGTCGTTGCCGGTGTCGATCATCACGACCTTCTTCTTTATGTGGCAGCTCGGCTTCACGCTGAACATCATGTCGATGCTCGGCCTCACGCTGGCGGTCGGCATCTTGATCGACGACTCGGTCGTCGTGCGCGAGAACATCTTCCGCCACCTCGAGATGGGCAAGACGCCAAAGCAAGCGGCCTCCGAGGGCACCAAGGAGATAGCCCTGGCGGTGCTCGCGACGACCTTCACCATCCTCGCCGTGTTCGTGCCGGTCGCCTTCACTGGCGGCATGATCGGCAAGTTCTTCCGCGAGTTCGGCCTGACCGTGGCGATTTCGGTCGCCGTCTCGATGCTCGTGTCGTTCACGCTCGACCCGATGTTGTCGACCAAGCTCACGCAGAAAATCGAGCACGACCATCATGACAAGATGCGCAATCGCTTCATCATCGGGCGCATCGTCCGCTTCTACGAGGGCATGGACCGCGCGTACCTGTCGATCCTCACGTGGACGATGAAGCACCGCATCATCACGGTGTCGGTCGCGCTCTTCGCGACCGTCGCGAGCTGCGGGTTGAGCACCATGATGGGTCAGGACTTCGCGCCGCGCGGTGACCGTGGCGAGTTCACGGTCGCGCTCGAGTTGCCGGCGGGCAGCTCGCTCACGAAGGCGACGCAGATCGCGGCGCAGGTCGAGGACATCCTGAAGGCCAACAAGTACTTCCGTCAGGTCGCGACGACCGTCGGCCCCAACGAGGAGGTCGAGAAGGTCACGATGCGCGTGACGATGTCGAAGATCACCGAGCGCACAGAACCCTTGAGCCACATCCTCGAAGGCATCCGCGGCCAGCTTCGTGAGATCCCCGGCCTCGACTTCTACATGCGCGAGGCGGGCCTCGGCGACGGCAGCCTCGACGAGGCGCCGGTGACGATCTACGTGACCGGCCCCGACCTCGACGAGCTCGGCAAGGTCGCGGGCATGATCCTCGCCGAGACCAAGACCGCCCCCGGCGTGCGCGACGCGACGATGACCTACCGCCCGGGCGCTATCGAGCAACGCGTGCACCTGAACCGACGCGAGGCGGCCGACCGCGGCGTGATGAACTCGGACGTGGCGATGACGCTGCGCTACGCGCTCGAGGGCGTGGAGGTCGGCAAGATGGTGCGGGGCGAAGAGGACGTGCCGGTGCGCCTGAAGCTGCGCGACGAGGACCGCGTGGACGTCGCTGCGCTGATGCAGCTCAAGGTGCAGTCGAGTTCACCGGGCGCCCAGGGCGCGCTGGTGACGCTCGACCAGGTGACCGACATCGAGCCCGCGACGAGCCCGTCGGCTGTCAAGCGGCGCGACCGTCAGCGCCAGGTGACGATCACCGCGAACCTGTTCGAGCGCACGCTCGGCGAGGTGATGCCGGAGCTGCAGGCGAAGTTCGACAAGCTGACCTTGCCTGAGGGCTACGCCTTCAAGTTCGGCGGCGAAGCCGAGCGCCTGGAGGAGACGAACGAGAACATGGGCACCGCGCTCTTGCTCGGCTTCGTCTTCATCTATCTGGTGCTCGCCTCGCAATTCGAGTCGTTCATCCATCCATTGACCATTATGATGGCAATGCCATTGGCATTCATCGGCGCCAATATCGGCTTGTTCATCACCGGCCAGAACCAGAGCCTGTCGTCGATGATCGGCATGATCCTGTTGATGGGCCTGGTGACGAAAAACTCTATTCTATTGGTGGACTACGCTAATCAATTGAGGGCGGAAGGCATGCGCATCGGCGAGGCGATCATGAAGGCCGGCCCGACGCGCTTGCGGCCGATCCTGATGACGTCGGCTGCAATTATTCTCGGCATGTTGCCGGCCGCCATCGGCAAGGGCGAGGGCTCGGAGTTCTACGCGCCGATGTCGATCGCCGTCATCGGCGGCGTCATCACCTCGACCCTGCTCACGCTGGTCGTCGTCCCGATCTTCTACATCTGGTTCGACCGCATCACGATCCGCGGCTGGAAGGAGCGCAAGATCGAAAAGGCCGAGAATCGCGCCGCCAAAGCCGCCAAGAAGGGCGCCCAGAAGCAGCTCCCCGGCACCAGTTCGAACCTCCCGGAAGGTGTCGCCATCCGCGAGGGCTGAGCGCCCCGTCACTTGGCTTCGACGTGCGCCGCGAGGAGCACGGGCGTGGCCTTGTGCGCGAACATCGAGCGGGCTCGCGCACACGCTCGGGGCCGCTCGAGACAGGCCAACTTGTTTACGATGAGAAATGGCCGATTACATGCGATCCCTCGGCTGCTAGAGCACGACCCAAGTGTGACGGGTCGCTGAGGAGGGCGGGATGTATCGAGCGGGTTTCGGGCGGGCGGACATGACGATCTACGAGCCCGGCATGGTGATGCAGGGCTGGGCGTCGCAGGGCAATCGCGTCTCGGGCGTCGGCACGCCCCTGTTTGCGCGCGCCTTCGTGGTCGAGGCGGAAGGCACCAAGCTGGCGTTCGTGTGCGCCGACCTCAACACGATCAGCACGGCCTTGCGCGCGGGTGTGATCGCGGCGCTCGGTCGCGACCACGCGGGTCGTGGGCTGGACGCGCACAATGTGATGTTGACCGCGACCCACACCCACAGTGGGCCAAGCGGCTACTCGCAATATGCGATGTACAACGCCGCCAACTTTGGTTTTTCACCGTACGTGTGGAGCGGCCTGGTCGACGCCATCGTGGCCGCCATCGTCATGGCCGACGACGTGTGCGAGCCCGTGGTCCTGCGGCTTGGCGAGAGCCAGATCCCCGAGGACGAGCCGGTCGCCTTCAATCGGTCGATCGCGTCGTACCTGCGCAATCGCGAGGCCAGCGCCGCCGCTACGACGACCAGCGCAGTCGACCGCCGCAGCGTCACGCTGCGGGCTGATCGTATGGGTGGCACAGGTGGCACGCTCGGCATCATCAACTGGCTCGGCGTGCACGCGAGCAACGTGCACGGCGACCAGACCCTCCTGCACGGCGACAACAAGGGGCTCGCGGCACTGGGGATGGAGCGCGACGCGGGCGAGGCCGACGGCTTCGTGCCTGGCTTCGTGGCGATCTTCGCGCAGGCCGCGGCCGGCGATGTGCAGCCCAACTTCCGGGTCGATGCGCAGCGTGGCCTGCTGGTCGGCGCGCATGACGAAGACCATGCGAGCGCCGCCGCCAATGCCGACATCCAGGTGCATTGGGCGCGTGTGGCACATGCCCAGGCGCTGTCGGCGGCACCGCTCACGGGGCGGATCCGGACCCGCACGATGACCGCCGACCTCGGCGCGGTCGAGGTCGATGCAGACCTCGCTGGGCGACGCGGCGTGCGCACGCTGCCCGCGCAGATCGGGCTGGCACAGGCGGCCGGCAACCCGGAGGGGCCGGGGCCGCTCTTGGCGGCGGCGGCACTCTTGCGAGGCTATGCCGCGCTGCATCACGCGGTCTCGCCCGCGGGCGATGCGAAGCCGCACTTCCTCGATGTCGGGCGCGGCCTCGAGGGACGCGTACTGGGGCTCTTGCCGACGCGCTGGGCGATGCCGTTCGTGGCGCGCTTCGAGCCGATGATCGCGTTCCTGCACACGGCCGACAAAGCCGGTGAGCTGTTGGCCGGGCCGTGGGTGCCCAATGTGCTGCCGCTGCAGTTGGCCGAGATCGGTGACCTCGCGATCCTGGCGCTGCCGGTCGAGCTGACGGTGACCGCGGCGCGACGCCTGCGCGCGACGGTCGCGTTCGAGCTGGCGCAGCGACCGCCGCGCACGGTCGTCACCCAGGGCTATGCCAACGCGTATGCCGGCTATCTGTGCACTCAGGAGGAGTATCAGCGACAGGCCTACGAGGCCGGCGCGACCTACTTCGGACCGCACTCGTTGGCGGCTTGGCAGACCCTCGTGCGACGCCTCGCGCGCAAGCCCGAGGGCCAGGACGGCGCCACGTCGGGCCCCCTGCCCGATCGCTTCGATCCCGCGCAGCTCGTGCGTCAGCGCATCGCCGGACGACGTGGTGTGCGCGGCCCGGGCTCCGAGGCTTATGTGCCCGCGGCCGCCCACAGTGCGCACCTGGGAGCATTCACATGAGCAACAACCTCGCCGCGGTCGTTCACGACGACGGCTATTTCCATCCGGTCAGCGAAGCGCAGATCCAGGGTCTCGTGCGTCGTGCACGTGCCGAGCGACGAACATTGCGCGTGCGCGGCGCGGCTCATTCTTATGCGCCGGGCATCTTCGTGGGCAAGCAGCGCGGCGCGAGCGACGCCATCGAGCTGATGCTCGACCGCTGGGAAGGCGTGCGCTTCGATGAAGCGAACATGCAGGTGACCGCGCGCGCGGGCACCCACCTCGGGCTGGATCCACGCGACCCCACAGGCCGGTCGACCTGGGCCGCCAGCTTGAACGCACAGCTCGCGGCGCGCGGATGGGCATTGCCCGACCTCGGCGGGATCTCACATCAGACGGTCGCGGGCTTCCTCGCCACGGGCTCGGCCGGAGGCAGCCTCGCGCACAGCCTCGCCGATGGCGTCGTGGCGATGCGCATCGTCACCGGCACGGGGGAAATCGAGACGTTCGATCGACGCGTGGACGCCGACGCGCTGGCTGGCGCGCTGGTGTCGCTCGGCCTGTTCGGGGTCGTCAGCGAGGTCACGTTCCAGTGCGAGCCAAGCTACGACATCGTCGGTGAAGAGACCGTCAACGCGTTGGGAGAAGCCGCGATCGACCTGTTTTCGAGCGGCCCGGATGGGCTCGCTGCGGCGTTCGCGGAAAACGAATACATCCGCCTTCTCTGGTGGCCACAGCCCGGCGTCGATCGCCTCGTGACCTGGAAGGCGCGGCGCATGCAGCCCGCCGACTACGACGCGGAGACGGGTAGCTCGTCGAACCTGCGCCGCGTCCCCTACAAGCCTTTCCCCGAGGTGCTCGGGTCGGGCTTGCCGATGCAAGCGGCTGCCGGCCTCGCTCTGCGCGCGATAGGTGCCTGGCCGCAGCGGCTCGCGGCCTCGTCAAAGCGGATCGCGAAGGTGTTGCGTGGGGCGTCGGAGAAGGCGCTGGCGCCGCTCTACCGCAGCTTCGTGCCAGTCGACACGGCGGGGCCGCAGCGCTTTCGCGACACGTGGTGGCAAGGCCTGCCGATGGACGACTGCATGGAGGAGCGGCTCATGCCGGTCGCGTTCCTCGAGGCATGGTTGCCGTTGGAACGCGCGGCCGATGCGATGGAGCGCCTGCGTGATCACGTCGCGATCGGGGGCCACGCGGCGAGCGGCAGCTTCGTCATCGAACTCTATCCCGGGGCGCCCAGCGACGCGTGGTTATCGCCCGGGTATGGAACAGGCCCGTCGTTGCGGGTCAATGTCTTCTGTCTCGAGCACATCGACGCGGCCATTCGCGATGCGTATTTCGCCGGGATCCTCGGCGCCCTCGACGACCTCGGCGTACGCCTGCACTGGGGCAAGCACCTGTACGCCGACCCGCGCAAGACGGCCGCGATGTGCCGCGAGCGTCTGCCCCGCTTCGCCGACTTCGAGGCGCTGCGCGCACGCATGGATCCCGACGAGGTCTTCGTCAGCGACTACTGGCGCGCACACCTCGGTGTGGGTGAGACGAAGGCGATACGGGCGCCCGCGTTCGCACGCAGCGAGCAGAAGACCGCGCGCTTTCCACTGCTGTTCCGATTGAGCCAGCCGGCGGCCGACTTCGCGCGCACAGCCAGCGGCCGCTTCCACAACAGCGCGCACTTCGCGGTGACACCCGAGGTCGCGTTCAATATCTTCGCCCACGATATAGACGCAGATCAGTGGTTCACCGACCTGCACGACGTCGGCCTACCGACAGGGCGCATCGATGGAGTCGGTGAGATAGCGGATCTCAACTATCACTACATGACCTTGCGCTCGCGCTATCAGAGCTACGAGCCAGGACGGCGCCTCATCACGGTGGCCGATGCGTGGAGCCTGCCGATCTGCTCCAGCATGATCTCCGACGCACGCTTCAGCGCGAGCAGCGACGGCGGCACCGACTTCGAGTGGGACGTCTACTACGAGCCGCTGCCCGCGTTCGCCGCCTTCGTGCCAATCGTGCGCCCGCTGTTCGCGCGCCTGTTCCGCAACACGACGCGGGATCTCGTCACCTACTTCGCGCGCAACCGCGCCTGAAATTCGACAGTGGCGACACGCTAGCGGTGCCGAAGAGGCGTTGGCCGCGGTCGCGAAGGGCCTCGACTTCGAGCTCGGCCTCATCGACCTCGGGCTGCCGGGCATGGGCGGGGTCGAGCTGATAGCGACGCTGCGCCTGCAACGGCCCAACGCGGTGCTCGTTGCGTTCACCATCTTTGAAGACGCACCACGCGTGTTCGCGGCGCTGCGAGCGGGTGCGCGTGGCTACCTGCTGAAGACGACGCCGCCCTCGCGGCTGGTCGCCGCGCACGCTGAGGCGGCCGCGGGCGGTGCACCGATGAGCCCGTCGATCCCGCGCGTGGTCATCGACGCCTTCGTGACGAGCCAACCCGCGAGCGCCGCTGCGAGTGCTGACGCGGGCATCGCTGACGCCGCGCGAGAGCTCGTCATCAGCGACGATGGCGGTGGCTTCGATGCCACAAAGGCGACCCGCCCCGAGGGCGGGGTCAGCAACCTGCGCACCCGCGCGAGCGCACTCGACGCGACACTCGAGGTCACGTCATCGCCGCCGGGAACGCGGGTCGTCATCGCGACGTAGTTCGGCGCCGGCAGCCGCGGCCGGAATGTGAATCAGCCGCACGCGAAGCGGCGGGTGCGCACCGCACTGGCGAGGCTTTCGAGGACGGGCACGGTGTCGTCCCACGAGAGGCAGGCGTCGGTGATGCTCTGGCCGGGGGTGAGCGGGCGACCGGCGACCAGGTCCTGACGACCGGCGACGAGGTGGCTCTCGATCATCACGCCGAAGATCTCGGTCGAGCCGCTGGCGATCTGCTGCGCGAGCGAGTGGATGACGAGTGGTTGACGCAGCGGGTCCTTACCGGAGTTGCCATGGCTCGCGTCGACCATCACGCGCGGAGGGAGCGCGTTGGCGCTGAGGCGATCGACGGCCGCGTCGATCGAGGTCGCGTCGAAGTTGGTGAGCCCGTCGGATCCGCCGCGCAAAATGATGTGGCACGCGTCGTTGCCGCGGGTCTGCACGATGGCCGCGATGCCCTGCTTGGTCACACCGAGGAAGCTGTGCGGGTGGCGCGCGGAGAGCGCGGCTTCGACCGCGACGTTGACGTTGCCGCTGGTGCCGTTCTTGAAGCCGACCGGCATCGACAGGCCGGACGCGAGCTCGCGATGGACCTGGCTCTCGGTGGTGCGTGCACCGATGGCACCCCACGCGATGAGGTCGGCCATGTATTGAGGAGTGATCGTATCGAGCAGCTCGGAGCCGACCGGCACGCCGAGGTCGGCGAGGTCGCTCAGCAGCGTACGCGCGAGGCGCAGGCCGCGGTTGACGCGGAACGAACCATCGAGGTCGGGATCGTTGATGAGGCCCTTCCAGCCGACGGTCGTGCGCGGCTTCTCGAAGTAGACGCGCATCACTATGAAGAGGTCGTCGCGCAGCTTCGTGGCGAGCGCTGCGAGCTTGGTCGCGTAGGCCTTGGCCGCGTCGACGTCATGGATCGAACAGGGTCCGCAGACGACCACGATGCGGTCGTCCTCGCCGCGCAGGATGGCTGCGACGGACTTGCGGCTCGCCTCGACGAGCGTCGCCTGGGCGGGGCTGGTCGGGATCTCTTCGAGCAGCACGGCCGCCGGCATCAGGGGGCGGAGGCTCTCGACGCGGACATCATCGGTGGTCGCAGGCATGGCGCGGGAAGCTCGCACGGGTCCCTGGACATTGCGAGGCGTTCGTTGCGTCGCACGCCGGGGCACATCTTCACGCGGATGAGAGTGCGGAAATTGGGGACAGGTTCAGGGCAGCGCCGAGGCGACCTGCCGCAGGACTCCGCTCGAATCAGGAGCCGAAGTCCGAGGGCGCGAACGGAATCGGGGGGCATGCCGCTCAGCCCCGTCAACGCGAGGCGCTGTCGCTCGTGCCGACGACCACCAGCGCGGGCCGACCAGCCGGCTTCCACTCGCGCTCGAGCTCGGGCCACGTGCGGACCTGCCAGCCGCTAGCGGTCTCGCTGCCGGGATCGATCGTGACGATCTCCACCTGTTCTTTCCCCTTGGTATTCGGCTTCTTGCGCATCGCGATGACGACCTCGAAGTGGCTGAGGATCTTGTCCTTGCCATAGGGACGCTTCAGTCCGACCACGACCGGCCGCCCCGCGCCGAGCTCACGCTCGAGCACGGCGAGGTCGGCGGCGATCGCGAACGCGACCAGCCGCACCGCGACCGCGCCCTCGCGCAGGTCGACCAGACGTACGCCATCCTTGCCCGGTGGCGGCAGATGCCCGGCCGCCTCGTCGAGCGTCAGCGCGACGTGCCAACTGCCCGCGACCATGGCGAGTGTGGCCGCCCCGCAGTCCGTGATGTTGCGCTGCTTTACCGTCGGCGTCGGCGCGGCCGCAATCCAGCCATCGCTCGCCTGGACCTGCGCTGGCATGATCGCCTCCGCACCGCCGGTATACGTCGCGCAGCCGCTGCCCAGGCCGGCGAACCCGACGGTCCCCAGCACCATGAGCAGCGCGAGAACGCCTCTGGGTGACATCAGAGGAGAATCAGGAGCAGCACGACCACGAGCACGATCGCGGCGCCGGTCGACACATAGACCGCGACCGAGCCACCTTGGAAGTCCGACACCTTGTCGGGGGTCTTCTGTTCGAGCTCGGCATAGCGCGCGATGTCGTCCGCCGAGGCCTTGGTCGGCGTGCTCGGCAGGACGAGTGCCGCCACACAGGTCGGGGCCGCGCCCTCGACGATGGCGGCGGGCGCGGGTGCCTGACCTTCGGGACAGGGCACCGGCGTGCTGCCGAGGACGAGAGGTGCAACGAGGCTGCTGAGCGTGAGTGCGAACGACATGGTAGGTCCTTTAAGTCGAAGTTGGTGCGCGTGCCTTCGGCACTCCATCTCGCCTTGCACTTCCCTTGCCGCCGTCGGGTGGTGCGCTGAAGACACGGCGCCGGACCAAATCGCCCAGGGCTTCGCGAGCACCCGGTGGAAGCGGCGTTGACCGGGCGCTGTGGCATGTTCGACCACGACTGGGTCAAGGACATCGTCGCGCTTGCACCCGGTGAGTCACTCGACCTGCACACCTGGATCCCCGACCCGTCACGCGTGCTCGCGCTCGACGAGGTCGGCACCATACGGATCCGTATGCACTACACGTCCATGCTGTCCAAGGGCACGCCCGGCGGTGGCGTCGGCCCGCACCCGATGTCAGGGCTCGCGCCGTTCGAGATCGTGTCGAACCCGGTCGCTATCACAGTTGCGAGCCCGCTCGCCCTGCGCGCCACGCTGCCACTGCCGGTCGCCCGCATCGAGTCGGTCACGCTCGCCCCGGGCGAGAGCCTCGACCTGGTCGGACCACGCGCGCGCTTCTCGCGCACGAGCGGCAGATGACTGGTCGAAGGACTGCGCGAGCGGGTCGTGCGCCTCGCGACGCGGCAAGCCGGTCGTGGCCGCCGCACCGCTGGAGACCGCGGCCGAGTAGTCGCCTTCAGAAGATGCGTGGGAACGTACGCGGCGCGCGCCGCTTGCGCACACAACGATTGCTCGCCGCCAATAGCGAGATGCTGAACGCGCGCCGCGTGTGCTCGGTCGTGTTCAAGCCCGAGGCATGCCACGCGAGGTTGTGCAGCAGCACCACATCACCCGCCGCGGCCGGCACGAGCTCGGCGTCGATCTCACGCGCCGCGACGACGTCGGCCGGGACCGCGCCACCAAGCGGAGTCGCGAGGCCCGCGAGGTGACTGCCGACCGCGACGCTCATGCAGGCGGCCGCGACCGGCGCATCGTCGAGCGCGGTCCAGAGCTGCAGCTCCGGCGTCTCGGACAGACCCCACAGGAGGCCGCCGTCCTGATGCCAAGGCAGGAGGGTCCCACCCGAGACCGCCGTGCGCGCCGGCTTGGTCATCAAGATGGCCCTGTATAACGATACGCCCTCGCCGAGGACGGCGCGCGCGATCGCCGCGAACACGTCATTGCCGAGGTAGCCGCGAAAGAGCGGGTCGCGCTCGAGCTTCTCGATCTTGCGATAGCCGAGCGAAGGCCCGACCCAGCCCTCGCCGAGCGGCGCGTCTTCATAGCGGCCAGTCGGGGCATCTTGCTGGAAGAAGAACGGGGTGATGTCGCGGCGGCCGAGCATCAGGTCGTCCGCCCGCTCGCGCAGCGCGGCGAGCGCCTCGGCACTGGCGACGCGCGGCAAGAGGGCATAGCCACGCGCACGATAGGTCGCGATCGCTTGCTCGATCTCGGCTGGGTCTACCGTCCGCGCAAGCCAAGGGATGGTGTCCGCGGGATCAGCGTGCATAGCTCGCGTCGGTCCCGACCAGCGCCCGGTGGATCGTGTCGACGCCGCGCAACACCTCTTCGGGCAGCTCGACCGCGACCGCGTCGAGGGCCGCCTCGAGGTGCGCGACCGAGCCGGGGCCGATGAGGATCGAGTCGACGCCGGCGCGGCGCGAGAGCCACGCGTAAGCGAGCGTGACGATGCCATTGGGCAGCTCGCGCGCGAGCTCGGCGAACGCGCGCGCGGCGTCGAAGAACACGTTCGAGAGGTAGCGCCGCTGGTAGAGCGGGTTCTTGTCGAAGCGCGCGCCGAGCGCCGGCGTGCCGGTCTCGGAGGCGACGATACGATCGGTCAGGAGGCCGCCCGCGAGCGGGTTGTAGACCGTCGTGTGGAGCGCGTACTTCTTGGCGAAGCGCAGGTACTCGAGGTCGAGCTGGCGGATCAGCAGGTTGTAGATCTGCTGGCTCACGACCGGTCGCTCGATGTCGTTGTCGGCGCAGTAGCGCAGCACCTCGAGCGCCTGCCACGACGCGAAGTTGGAGATCCCGAAGTGGCGCGCCTTGCCGCTGGCGAGCACGTCGCGCACCCCTTCGAGCGTCGCCTCGATGGGCGTGTCGCGGTCGGGCACATGCAAGTAGTAGAGGTCGACCTTGTCCATGCACAGGCGCGCGAGTGATTCGTCGAGCGAGCCGCGGATCCGCTCGGGGCCGAGGCCTTCACGACGCCACGCGCCGACCTTGGTCGCGATGTGCACGTCATTGCGGCGCGCGCCGAGCGCCTTGCCGACGATGGTCTCGGACACGCCGTCGACGTACGCGTTGGCGGTGTCGAAGTGGCGGATGCCGCGCTCGAACGCGACGTCGATGATGCGGCGCGCCTCGGCCTCGGGGGTGCGCTTGCCGAAGTTCATGCAGCCCAGCACGAGGGGTGCTGAGCCACTCGTGCGGGGGCGATAGAGCGCGTCGAGCGAGGTGGTGGTCGGGCTGTCGGTCATCGGGAGCTCCGCTTGGCAGACCGCGAATCGGTCTTGGTCGTGCCCCATACCACCTATAGGCGAGCGCGCCCCATGCCCTGTCTTCGTGCTTCTTCTGACGCGTGTCCACGACCATGGACAAAATCTGGACAACATATTGACTCGGCGCTCGGCGCGCCGATATCGTTGGCTCGCTGGGCACGGCGCTCAGAGAACAAATCGGAGGCAAGAGATGAAGGTACCCATGCACGTCCTGGCGCGCGCAGTTCTCGGTGGCGCGTTGCTCTTTACGATCGGCTGCGGCGACGATGATGACGGCGGCGCGAAGAAGACTCAGACGATCACCGAGATCGTCGTGGCCAACGCGGACTTCGACACGCTAGAGGCGGCGGTCGTCGCGGCCGACCTGGCCGGCACGCTCTCAGGGGCAGGCCCGTTCACGGTGTTCGCGCCGACGGATGCGGCATTCGCCAAGCTGCCAGCAGGCGCGCTCGACGCGCTCCTCGCCGACAAGGCGGCGCTCACCGATGTGCTGACGTATCACGTGATCTCGGGGCGCGTGGACGCTGCCGCGGTGGTGGGGCTGAGCGAAGCGACGGCGCTCAATGGTGACAAGATCGCGATCGCGGTCGTCGACGGTGGGGTCGTCCTCAATGGCACCGTCAAGGTGACGATGACCGACATCGCGGCATCGAACGGGCTGATCCATGTGATCGATGCGGTGCTCATGCCGCCCGAGCCGCAGCCCACGCTGAAGACGATCACGGAGATCGTCGTCGCGAGCGACGACTTCGACACGCTCGAGGCCGCGGTCGTCGCGGCCGACCTGGCCGGCACGCTCTCAGGGGCAGGCCCGTTCACGGTGTTCGCGCCCACCGACGCGGCGTTCGCGAAGCTCCCGGCGGGCGCGCTCGACGCGCTCCTGGCCGACAAGACAGCCCTCACCGACGTGCTCACCTACCACGTCGTCGCCGGCCGGGTCGACGCGGCAACGGTCGTCACGCTGTCGGAGGCGACCGCGCTCAACGGCGACAAGATCACCATCGAGGTCGTCGATGGCGGGGTCGTCCTCAACGGCTCAGTCAAGGTGACGATGACCGACATCGAGGCCTCGAACGGGCTCATCCACGTGGTCGATGCGGTCCTCCTGCCGCCCGAGCCGGAGCCCGCGCTCAAGACGATCGCCCAGCTCGTGATCGACAGCGACGACTTCGACACGCTCGAAGCCGCCGTCGTCGCCGCGGGTCTGGCGGCCACCCTCTCGAGCCCCGGGCCCTTCACGGTCTTCGCGCCGACGGACGCAGCCTTCGCGAAGCTCCCGGCGGGTGCGCTGGACGCGCTGCTCGCGGACACGGCCGCCCTGACCAACGTGCTGACCTACCACGCCGTGGTCGGTCGGGTCGACGCGGCCACCGTCGTCACTCTGAGCGAAGTGACCGCGGTCAATGGCGACAAGATCAGCATCGAGGTCGTCGCCGGCAAGGTCATCCTCAATGGTTCGGTCATGGTCACCGCGACCGACATCCAGGCCTCCAACGGTATCGTGCACGTCATCGACGCGGTGCTCATGCCGCCGCAGACGATCGCCGACGTGGTCGCCACCTCGCCTGACTTCTCGACGCTGAAGGCGGCTCTCGACGCGGCCGAGCTCACGACCGTCCTCGACGGGGCCGGTCCCTTCACGGTCTTCGCGCCGACCGACGCAGCCTTCGCGCTCCTCCCGGCCGGTGCCATCGATGGGCTCCTCGCGGACAAGACCGCGCTGGCCGACGTGCTCTTGAACCACGTCTATAGCGGTGCCTTGCTCGCTTCGGACGTCGTCGCGAAGGAGTACCTCGTGATGGAGAACGGGGCCCTGACCCCGATAACGACCGCGGGCGGCGCCAAGATCGGCGGCGTCGCCATCAGCACGGTCGACATCGAGACCAAGAACGGCATCATCCATGTGATCGACGCGGTGGTCATGCCGCTCCCGACCATCACAGAGACAGTGGTCGCCGGTGCGAGCTTCAGCACGCTCGAGACCGCGGTCGTGACGGCTGGCCTCGCTTCAGCCCTCGACGGCGACGACCTCTTCACCGTGTTCGCGCCGACCGACGCGGCCTTTGGCGAGATCCCCGCGGCTACCCTCTCGGCTCTCGTCGCGGACGTGCCCGCGCTCACCAACGTGCTGCTCTATCATGTCGTCGATGGGGTCGTTCCGGCGAGCATCGCGGTCGGTCTCACGACCGCCGCGATGAAGAACGGCGACAGCGTGGCGCTGAGCTACGACGCCGGCGCGATGGTGTTGAGCGTCAACGGCGCCTCCGTCACCGCGGCCAATGTGTGGGCGAGAAACGGCGTCATCCACGTCATCGACGGGGTGCTCCTGCCGCCGAACTGATCGACTCACGCGTCTTCGAAGGGCCTCGTCGGGTGCGCTCGGGACCATGTCCCAGGCGGCCCGCCGAGGCCCTTCTGCGTTTCATGGACAACCTCTGGACAAAGGCTGACCCTACGTCCACTCTCCGAAAGCGATAGGAGCGCCGTGATCGACAAGCCCCCCGACGAAGACCCGGCCGCAGCCGAGCTCGAAGCTGCCGGCGCGGAGCTCGATGGCCATGGGATCTTTCCGATGCGGGTGGCGGTACAGCTCACCGGGCTGACCTCCGACACGATCCGCGCCTGGGAGCGACGCCACCACGCGATAGAGCCCGTGCGGTCGGCCGGCAACACCCGCAAGTTTACGCAGGACGACATCCGTCGCTTGCTGCTGTTGCGCGAAGCGACCGAGGCCGGCCACAGCATCGGCAACATCGCCGATCTCGACAACGATGCGCTGCGAGCGCTGCGCCGCGTTCCAGTCCAGGCGGACCCGTCGGACGCCGAGTACGTCGAGGACAACCCGCACCTCGACACGTCAGTCGCTGCGCCCGCCGTCCTCAGGCTGGATGGCTACTTCGACCTCCTCACGCGCTATGACATCGCAGAATCGGCGGCCTGGCTGCGGCGCGTGGCGGCCTTGAACGAGCCGCGAGCGTTCGTGCTCGAGGTCGTCGCACCGGCGTTGGTCGAGATCCGCGAGCGCCGCACAGACGCGCGCCTGGGCGGGCCCCACCTCATCGCCGCGTGGCAGCAGTTCACGGCGGTCCTCAACGTCATGCTCGAGGCGACCGCCTCGGCGCGGGGACGTCCCGAGCTCGTGACGGTCGGGGCCGCGCGACAGCGTCACGCGATAGCGGCGATGGCGACGACGCTCCTCGCTCGCGACCTCGGGCGCGATGCGGCCTTCGTCGGCACGGCGATGCCCGACGCGGACATTGTCTGGGCCGTCGACGCGCTCCGGGCGGGCACGGTCGTCGTGGACCTGTCGGTGCCGACGAGCTTCGAGCAAGGGCCGGCGACCCTGTCGACCTTCGAGCGTATGGCGGCTCGCATGCGCGTGCTCGTCATCGCCCCGCCAGGCATGGCTGCGGCCGAGCGCTCAGAGCTCGAGCTGGTGACCGACCTCGCCGACGTCGACCGCGCCCTGCGTCAGTCTCCTGGACGCAGAAACGGGAAGGGGCCGCAGCGATGACCTCCAACTCCGCACAAGCCACCAGCTCACAGGCGCTCCGCGAGCGTCTCGCCGAAGCCGCGGACGCCGAGGCTGCGTTCGACCACGGCTACGCGCTCGAGGCGTTTCGCCTGGTCGCCGACGCGGCGCAGGGCACTGAACTCGGGCTCGAGGCCGCACGCAAGCGGGCCGACCTGCTGCTCAAGCTGGGTCGGAACGACGAAGCGGCGACCGCCTTCGACGCGCTCATCGTGGCTTGTGAAGCGCTCGCCGCGACGACATCGAATGCGCCGACACACATCGGACCGCTGGCCGGGGCCCTCGCCGAGCGGGCGCACGTCGCCTACCGCTCGGGGGACGGTCCGGCCATCCTCGCCTTCAGCGAGCGCGCGGTCGCCATCGCGCGCCAGGCCGCGTCCCCGGCCCTGGTCGCCCACGCGCTGCGCTACGTCGGGATAGCCCATGAGTTCGCCGGGCGCCACAGCGAGGCCGAGAGGTCTTACCTCGAGCTCCTCGAGATCGCCCCCGACACGCGACACCTCGGGCCCGTCTGCAACTCGCTCGGCGAGATCGCGCGCGCGGCAGGTCGCTTTGGAAGCGCGGTGATGTGGTACCGGCGCTTTCTCGAGGAGTGGCGCAAGACGCACGGCGACGAGCCCAACATCGTCTATCTCAACAACATGGGGGCGGCGCTGGTCGAGCTCGGCCAGCCCGCGCAAGGGCGGGTGCTCCTCGACCGGGCGATCGAGGAGCAGCGTCGCTCCGGGCTGCTCGCGATGTTGTCGGAGACCTATCACTATCGCGCTCTGTCTCGCCTCCTCGAAGGGGCTACCGAAGCGGCCGCGCGCGATGTGGCGGAGGGATACATGCTCGCGCTCGAGCTCGGCGAGAGCGAGATGATGGGCGTCTTGTTGCGACTCCTGGCGCGCATCCGTCAGCGCGAGCGACGCCTGAACACCGGCGCGGGCCCAGGCGCGCCGGCCGAAACGCACGCGGTAGCGAGTGACGGTGCCTCCCCGTCGTATGTAACCGCATCGGAGGGCACCCCGCTCGAGCTCTTGCGCAAGAGCATCGCCATCCTCGAGGCGGCCGGGAAGCCGGCTGAGGTTGCCAAGAGTCGCTGGCTTCTCGGCGAGATCTACGACGACCTCAGTGACGCGAGCGCGTCAGAGACCGAGCTCGCCGCCGCCCACGATGTCTTCGTGACGCTCGGGCTCGACCATTGGGCGGAGATGGTGGCGCGCGCACAGGCAAGCTCGCTACGCTTGTCGTGACCGACTTGCGCGCTTAGCCTCCCGCGAACGCGCGGCGGACCAGCTAGAGCGCCCCACGAAAGGCGCAGCCAGACATCGAGCGCCGCTCACCTTCGACCCCCAGGCACCCACACCGCGGCCCACGGAGGATCCAACCCATGAACCGAACCTTGGCTACGGCGCTCCAACTTTCATCGCCCCGATCCGCCGCACGACCCCGCCTGCGGTCGTACGCACTCATCGCCGCGGTCGCGACGTGCGCAATCGCTTGCGACAACGCCGACGATACCGGGCAAGCGACCGCGGCCAACGCGACCTATCTCGTCGCGCAAGGCACCTGGCTCCTCGACGAGAGCGAGCAGTCCTTCAGCGATGCACGCAATCCACGGCGCCTCGTGCTCGCGACCAGCGACACTCCGGGCTCGTCGTCCGCGTTCTCGTTCTACGCCGACCTCGCCGGGCGCGAGCCGCTCGCGGTCGGGTGCCGCTACCAATACAACCGTTCGCAGCCCGACAGCTACCGGTTCCCGGCCTCCAAGGAGGCGATATGGGTGGTGTTCGACCTCGAGCCGGCGAACGCTCCGGGCTGTGAGGCCTACGCGAAGGTCGCCTTCTTGCCGACGCTCGCTGGCGACGGACGACTCCATGTTCGCCTTGGCGCCCTTGACTATGGGGACATGGTTGGGCCGCGCTTCTCCGACCCGTCCTCGCCCGAGCTGTGGTGGAGCATCTATCGGCCACTCAGCGGCACGCGCGACGCACCGCGCTTCCCCTACGAAGTCGCCAACGGCGAGCGTGTGCTCGACCGCGAAGGTCTCGATGCGTCGTTCGCGCCTCCCTCGCAGGTGACGCTGACGACTTCGGCTGCGGCCGACTCGGAGTCGCGCTTCGTCTTCAACCGGCCAACGGCCCCCTTCGAGGTCTGGGCCGACTGCAACTTCCAGGTCCGCTACACGATGCCCGACCCGAGCGCCTTTCCGGGTGACAAGCTGGCACTCTGGGACGCATTCGAGATGACCGGTGCGAACAGCGGTGCGTGCCAGGACTTCCAGCGCGTGGTCTTGTTCTGGACCGACGAGGGTCGTGTGCTGCACCTGCGTTACGGCGCCGAATCGTTCGGGGACTTGTTGTCCCAGAGCCTGGAGTCCGGCGCGACGAGCGGCTGGCAGGCGCGCTACTGCGACCCGACCCGACCCGGCTGCGCCGACTCCAACCCCTGAAGCGCGCGCATTTGCGCGAAACCGGCCGACCGCTCGATGGCACGAACGATGGGCGCAGGGTACATTCGCGCGATGCTCGCTCCACATCGACTCCTGCTCGCAGGTGCGCTCGCCGCGCTCGCCTTCGGCTGCGCGACGGCGCCCTCACACGAAGACGCCGCGAGCGTCGGCACGTGTGCGACCTTACGCGCGAAGCTCACGCGGCTGGTCGCGGCACGGGATCCGTCGCTCGTGTCGTGGGCGGTCGACAAGCTCTTCGTGTGCGCCGAGCGCGACGGCTGGGCGTGGGCATTCGACGTGCAATGGATCGCCGTCAGCGGCGAGAGCGACGGGAGCCAGACGCTGATCGGCGACGGCAACATCGTGCGCGTCGCGCCCGACGGCAGCCAGGTCGGTACCTTGCGCGCGTTCCACAACGGGACCGAGTCGTACGGCGCGGTCACCGACATCGAGTTCGTCGACCTCGACCCGGACACGATCCCCGAGGCCGTCGTGCGCTCGCGCTTCGACCGCGACGAGGCTGGCCGCAAGCGCATCGAAGTCTTCGCCGTCAACGGGCTCTACATCTACGAAATGAGTCGCTTGTGGGGCGCCACGGTCATCGACCTGCGCGACGGCGATGGCGACGGTCGCGCCGATCTGATCATCACGCCCTACAGCGCGACCGAGCGCGGCTGTGGTACGACCGATCGCCTGCAGCCCGTGCTCGGACCATCCCTGCTGCTGCACGCGACCGCGACTGGCTTCGCGGTCGACGATGCAAGCCTGGCCTTTGCGCGCAAGCAATGCGCCGTGCCGCCCACCCCGCCCTATCGCGACGGCGACGACATCGCCTGTGCGCGCATGTGGAACGTGCCGGCGGCCGACGTGCTCGCCTCGCTGGCCGAGACCTGCCTGACATACGGTGACGTATGTCACGACATCGGGCTGCGTCCGCAGGATGTCGCAGATGCTCGCGAGTTGGTGGTGCCCGCTCAGTGCCCCGCCTGGTACGAGGCCTGGGCGATGCTCGAACCGTGGGTGCGGTTCAGACGCTGAGCGTGCTGGGCATCCGGCCCTCGCAACCGCGCCCGCGATCGCCTACCCATGAGCGATGCTCGACGCCGCATTCATCGCCGCCAACGCGCTCGCCCTCATCGGCTGGCTGACACTCATTGTGCTTCCCAACTTGAGGCTCACGACCATGCTCGCCGAGCTGCGCGCCTTGCCGCTGCTCATCACCGGTGTCTACCTCGCGACCTTCATCGCGTCGTACGCCGATGGTCCGAGCGCTGGCGACTTCTTCTCGCTCGACGGCGTCGCGGCCCTGCTCTCCGACCGCGTAATAGCGCTCGTCGTTTGGGTGCACATCCTCGCGTTCGACCTGTTCGTCGGCAGCCAAATCTTCCTCGACGCGCGCCGCCGCGGGATCCCGCACTGGCTCATCGCGCCGTGCCTGGTCGTCACGCTGCTGGTCGGTCCGCTCGGCTATCTTTCGTATCGCATCGCGCTGTGGGTGCGCGCGCGCGGGGTCAGCCGGCCTGCTTGAACTTCGTCAACCGCCCCTTGCGCTCGAGCGCGGCGAGCTCGTCGAAGCCGCCGATGAACTGGCCTTCCAGGTAGATCATCGGGACCGTGCGATAGCCGTCGTTCTCGTCGCTCAGGCGCATGCGCAAGGCGTGGTCGTTGCTCAAGTCGACCTCTTCGTAGGGGATGCCGAGGCGCCCGAGGAGCCGCTTGGCCGAAGTGCAATAGCCACAGTACGCGGCCGTGTAGAGCGTCACCGGAACCGCAGCGGACGTCGTCGTCGGGGTTGTGTCGTTCATCCGCGCAAGCTAGGCACCTCGTACGCGGCGAGCAACCCGACGTTCTGCATACGCCACCGTATGGTAGTCGCTACGCCCTGACGGCGATGACGATCTTGCCGCGGGTGCGCCCGCCGTCGCTCTGGCGGTGGGCTTCGGCGATCTGCTCCAGCGGATAGACCGTGTCGATGACCGGCCGGATGGCGCCCTGCTCGCACAGCTCGGCCATCAGGTCGAGCTGGCTGCCATCGGCGCGACGCGTGATGAAGCGACTCGGAACGCCATGCAGGCGCGAGCCGACGATGTTGCAGGCCATCGCGACACCGGTGCCGAGGAGGCCGAGCACCGGGCCGACGGCCTTCACGCGTTCGGGCAAGCCGATCGAGATGCCGACGATGCGGCCGCCTTTGCGCAATGTTTTTCTGGCCTTGCGCGCCTCGGGCAGGCCGAGCGCGTCGAGCACCACGTCGATGTCGCTGGCGACCTGGTCCCAGGCCTCGCTGCGATAGTCGATGACCTGGTCAGCGCCGAGCCCACGGACGAACTCTGCGTTTGCCGCGCTGCAGGTCGTCAGCACGAACGCGCCGAGGTGCTTGCCGATCTGGATGGCGAGCGTGCCGACGCCGCCCGCGCCGGCCTGGATCAGCACGCGCTCGCCGGCCTTGAGCTGACTCTTGTCGACCAGCGCTTGCCACGCCGTGAGGAACGCGAGCGGCATGCTCGCCGCCTCGTTGTGGGTCAGGTTCTTCGGCTTGCGCCCGAGCTCCTCGGCCTTGACGACGGTGCGCTCGGCATACGTGCCGGGCGTCCTCGGGCCGGGTGAAGCGATGACCTCGTCGCCGACCTTCCAGCGCTCGACGCCTTCGCCGACGGCGGCGACGACGCCCGAGACGTCCATGCCGAGCGTGCGCGGCAACGAGTACCGCAGCGCTGCGCGCAGCACGCCCTGGCGGATCTTGCAGTCGATCGGGTTCACGCTCGAGGCGTGCACGTCGATGAGGACCTCACCTTTGCCGGCCACCGGCTCGGGTGCGTCGTCAGTGACCGAGAAGACTTCAGGACCGCCATAGGCTGTGATTCGAGCTGCGCGCAAGTGACCTCCGCGGGGGTCTATACGCCCAATCACCGCGCCATGAACCTCTTTCTAGCGACGTGCGCCGACCCGTCGTGCGCGCCCGAGACCTATCAGGCCGAGCCCCGCGAGACCGAGCATCAGCCCGCCTTTGGCACCCTCACAACCACCGCCGTCGTCCACCTTCGGGACGGGCAACGGCGGCACGTCGGTGTACATGAAGCAGGCACCGTCGATGTCATCCTGGATCAGGGTGTCGTGGTCGATGTTGTAGCTGGCGTTCATCACCGCGTCGGCATCGACTGAATGGTCGAGGCCGAAGAAGTGGCCAGTCTCGTGGACGAGCATCGTCTGCAAGCGGACCTCACCCGGCGCCGGCTCGCCGGCCAACGTGAACTTGTGGCCCGCGTCGTTGATCGCGATGTCCGCATCGACGAGCTGGCCGGTCTCCTCGATCCGCGCGACGAGGGTAATCGCGAGCTCGGTCTGAGAGCGCTGGAGCGCGGCCCAGGCGGACGCTGTACGGATGAAGACGATCACGTTGTCCGGGTCGGTCGTGTTGGGATTGGTCTGGGCGGTCGCCGGGCTCGTCCCAGCGTAGGTGGTCTCGGGGACCAGGCCACACGAGGTGTCGACCCACTGGTCCATCGCTGCGACCACCAGGTCCGGGATGGCCGCGTTGTCGACCTCCTCGGGCACGCTCGAGCCGTACTTGAAGGTCAGCGCTGGATTCCACCAGCGGACCAGCGTGCCGTTCGTCGTGCGCAGGGGCACGTACGCATTGGCAACACCGGCCGTCGAGAGGACACCGACCGCACAGAGAATACCGCTCATCCAGTTTTGCCCGCCCATGCCTCCAATGAACGGGACGAACCCGTGCGTGTCAACCGATGATGATCATACTTGGTAGGAGGCGATCGGAGGCGAGCGGGGTCGGCAAGACACCCACTGCGTTGTGTGCCAGGGTGCCGGCCCGAGAGGTTCCCCGATGAAGTCCGAATCGAGTCTCCCGGACCCCAACCTGTTCGTCATCTTCGGTGGCACGGGCGACCTGGCGCGGCGCAAGCTGCTGCCCGCGCTGGCGCGCCTCGTCAAGGACGGCCGCGTCGACCGCGAATCGCGCGTGATGGCGGTCGCTATCGACGACCAGTACGACGACACGTCCTATCGCGAGCTGGCGCGCAAAGCGTTGAAGGACGCGAAGCTCTCCGACCTGGACAGCGAGGCGCTCGTCGATCGCCTCCATTATCAATCGATTGGCAAGGCCAGCTCGGCCGACTTCGACACGCTCGCGCAGCGCCTGACGAAGCTCGAAGCGGACTTCGATCTGCCCGGCAACCGCGCCTTCTACCTCGCCCTGCCGCCGCAGGCGTTCGTCGGGACGATCGACGGGCTCGGCGGCTCCGGCCTGAACAAGAGCCGCGGCTGGACCCGCCTCGTGGTCGAAAAACCCTTCGGCAACGACCTCGCGTCGGCGACCGCGTTGAACCGCGTCGTGCACGCCTGGTACGACGAGAGCCAGATCTACCGGATCGATCACTACCTCGGGAAGGACACCGTCCAGAACATCCTGGTGCTGCGCTTCGCCAACACGATCTTCGAGAACGTGTGGAACCGCGACCGGGTCGAGGCGGTGCAGATAACAGTCGCCGAGGACCTCGGCGTCGGCTCGCGCGCAGGCTACTACGATCGCTCCGGCGCGATGCGCGACATGGTGCAAAACCACCTGACGCAGCTCCTCACGCTGATCGCGATGGAGGTTCCGTCGGCCTACGAGGCGGACGCGATCCGCTACGAGAAGATCAAGGTGCTGCGCTCGCTGCGGCGCTTGAACCTCGATGACGTGGTGTTCGGGCAGTACCAGGCGGGCGACGTGCGCGGCGAGGCGGCGCCGGGCTACCTCGACGAGGAGAACATCCCCGACGACTCGAAGACCGAGACCTTTGTCGCGATGAAGGTCTTCATCGACAACTGGCGCTGGTCGGGCGTGCCGTTCTACCTGCGTACCGGCAAGCGCATGGGCAAGTCGCTGAGCCAGATCGCGGTGCGCCTGCGCAACACCCCGTCGAGCCTGTTCGACAAGTTCGACGACCCGCGCGAGACGGCCGACGTGCTGCTCGTGACGCTTCAGCCCGACGCGGGCTTCTCGCTCCACTTCGATGTGAAGGTGCCGGGCGCCGAGTTCCGAATGGTCCGGATCCCACTGGGCTTTCGCTATAACGACCTCTTCGACGAGGTGCCCGAGGCCTACGAGACGCTGCTGCTCGACGTCATCCAGGGCGACCAGACGTTGTTCGTGCACAGCGACGAGGTCGATCACTCGTGGCGCTTCTACTCCGAGCTGCTCGCCAATCCGCCGGCGCCCAAGCCTTACGCCTCGGGCAGTTGGGGCCCGCCCGAGGCTGACGGCTATGCGATCCCCGAGCGCGAGCTGTGGCAGGAGTCGTTCTCGAGCAAGAAGGCCGTGCCTGTGACGCCGCCCAAGGGTGATACCGAGGGAACGGTCTGATGCGGCTGCCTCAGCTCGTGGTCCACGCCAATCCCGAAGCGCTGTGCGAGGTGGTCGCGAGCGAGCTCGCCGCCCTCGTGAAGTCCGCGGTCGGGCAGCGCGGCAAGTGCTCACTGGTGCTGGCAGGTGGGCGTACGCCCAAGGCGATCTATGCGCGCCTGGGGACGACCGCGACGCTCGGCCCCGAGGTCTGGGGCAAGGTCGTGCTGCTGTTCGGCGATGAGCGCGCGGTGCCAGCCGACGACCCGCAGAGCAACCATCGCATGGTGCACGAGGCGCTGATCGAACCGCTGGCGGCGCGTGGAGCACACCCGGTCGTGCTGCGCATCGAGGGCGAGCGAAAAGCCGCGGATGCGGCAGCTCGTTATGCTCACGAGCTGCGCGAGCTCGTCGCAGAGGCTGGGCTCTTCGATGTGGTGTTGCTCGGCATGGGTGACGATGGCCACGTCGCATCGATCTTCCCGGGCGACGCTGAGTCGGAGGCGCTAGGTGAGAGCGACGCGCTGGTCATCGCCACGACCAGCCCGTTGCCGCCGGCCTCGCGGGTCAGCCTGACGCTGCCGTTGCTGGCGCGCACGATGAACCTCGTGATGTTGGTGACGGGCGCCAGCAAGGCGCTGCGATTGGCCGAGGCATATGGCGAGATCGAGGCGGGTGACACGCATTTCGCCGTATCGCCTTCGGCTGCCGTTGCCGACTTGCCGGCCGCGAGAATTGCCAGCCATTTGACAGAATCGACCGCGTTTCGCTGGCACATCGACGACGCCGCGAATGGCAGTTTGTCCAGCTAGCAAGCGAAGGCTCTTGCGAGCTGGTCTCCAGGAATCGAGAGAGGATAGGACATGAACGACATCGGCGTCATCGGGCTCGGAGTGATGGGGCGCAACCTCGCCTGGAACATGGTCGATCACGGCTTCAAAGTGGCGGTGTGGAACCGCGAGCCGGAGATGTTGGTGGACGTCTTGAAACAGCGTGGCCAAGGCCTCGACCCGGCCCAAACGATCGCCGACCTGGTCGCGAGGCTCGAGAAGCCGCGCATGATCCTCGTGATGATCACCGCCGGTAAGCCGGTCGACATGGTGCTCGACGCGCTGGCGCCGCACCTGGAAAGCGGAGACATCGTCATCGACGGCGGCAACTCGTGGTTCGAGGACACGCGGCGGCGCGAGGTCTGGTGCACCGAGCGCGGCTTCAACTTCGTCGGCATGGGTGTCTCGGGCGGCGAGGACGGTGCGCGCTTCGGTCCGTCGTTGATGCCCGGCGGCAAGCCCGAGGCGTGGACGCGGCTGCGGCCCGTGCTCGAGGCGATCGCTGCCAAGACCGACTCCGGCCCGTGCGTGACACACGTCGGCCCCGACGGCGCCGGCCACTTCGTCAAGATGGTGCACAACGGCATCGAGTACGCCGACATGCAGCTCATAGCCGAGGCCTATGACGTGCTCAAGCGCGTCGGCAACCTCGACGCACCGGCCCTGGCCGCGGTCTTCAAGCGTTGGAACCACGGTCCGCTCGAGTCGTTCCTGATCGATCTCACGGCCCAGATCTTCGCCGTGAAGGACCCCAAGGGCGAAGGATTCCTGGTCGACAAGGTGCTCGACCAGGCCGGCTCGAAGGGGACCGGCAAGTGGACGGTGCAGGTCGCGCTCGACCTGGCGGTGGCGATCCCGTCGATCGCCGCGGCGCTGGATGCGCGCGTGATGTCGAGCATCAAGTCCGAGCGCGTCCTCGCCGCGACGCAGATTCCGCCGCCTGCGACCGCCTCGCGCCCGGCCGCCGACGCGCTGGCGGCCGACGTGCATGATGCCCTCCTCGGGGCCAAGGTGCTGGCCTACGCGCAGGGCATGACGCTCGTGCGCGTGGCCTCGGACAAGTTCAAGTGGGACCTCGTGCCCGAGGAGCTCGCGCGCATCTGGAAGGGTGGCTGCATCATCCGCGCGCGCTTCCTCGACGCGATGATGAAGGCCTACAAGCGCAACCCGAAGCTGACCAACCTGGTGTTGGATCCCGACATCCGCGCCCAGGTCGCCGCCACCGAGCCCGCCTGGCGGCGCCTCGTGGGATTGGCGATCGCCCACGGGATCCCGGTGCCGGCGATGTCGGCGAGCCTCGCCTGGTACGACTCGTTCCGCACCGCCGACCTGCCGCAGAACCTGACGCAGGCGCAGCGCGACGCGTTCGGCTCGCACACCTATCAGCGCAACGACGAGCCCGGCGCGCCGTTCGTGCACACCGACTGGCTCACGTAGATCCCGACCTTGAACGCGACGCGCGGCGTGTTCAAGAGAAGTCGTCTATGAGTGAAATCCTACGACGAGATGCGCTCAAGCTCATCGCCGCCGGCTCGGTCGCTGCGGCGACAGTCGCGTGCTCGGCGAGCGAGGCCTCGATGTCCCCTCCTGCAAATGCTTCGACCAAGGTGCCCGAGGTCAATCCGATCATCAGCTCGGTCGCGTTGGGCTTCCCGTGGCAGACGATCGACCCGTTCCTGTTTTGCGTGCACCACGACGACAAGTATCCGGCGGGCAACGGGAAGTTCGGGCCGAAGGCGTCGCTCGCGGGGCGTGACATCGGCCAGGACTTCGCTGGCAAGGACGGCTGGCGCATGTATCACGGGCGCACGGTGCCCGGATTTCCGCAGCATCCGCATCGCGGGTTCGAGACGGTGACGGTCGTGCGCACGGGCCTGCTCGACCACTCCGACTCGCTCGGCGCGGCGGCGCGTTACGGCGGCGGAGACGTGCAGTGGCTCACGGCCGGCGCCGGCATCCTCCATTCTGAGATGTTCCCGCTGCTGGAGGAGCAGCGCGACAACCCCGTCGAGTTGTTCCAGATCTGGCTGAACTTGCCGGCCTCGAAGAAGTTCGCCGAGCCGTACTTCAAGATGCTCTGGAACGAGACGATTCCGCGCGCGACCTTCACCGATGAAGGTGGCGGTACGACTCGAGTGACCGTCAACGCGGGCACCCTCGGCGAGCATACGCCGCCTACGCCCCCGCCCAACTCGTGGGCCGCGCAGGCCGACGCCGACGTCGCCATCTGGAGCATCGCGATGACCGCTGGCGCACGCTGGACGTTGCCTGCGGCGAAGGCCGGGTCGCGCCGCATGCTCTACTTCTTCAGTGGCACCGGCCTCACAGTCGCGGGCCGCAAGGTCGATGTGCAGCGCGGGGTCGAGCTGAAGGTCGATGCCCCGGTCGAGCTGGTCAATACGAGCAGTGCACCAATCGAGATGTTGCTGCTCCAGGGTCGACCGATCGCCGAGCCGGTCGTGCAGTACGGACCCTTCGTGATGAACACGCGCGAGGAGATCCAGCAGGCCTTCGCCGACTATCGCCGGACCGAGTTCGGCGGCTGGAAGTGGCCGTCAGACGACCCCGTCCATCCCCGCGATGCAGGCCGCTTCGCGCGCCGCGGCGACACGACCGAACGGCCGAGCTAGCGCTAGTCGAGATCGTTCAGCGCCAACGCGAATGGACGGTCGCCGGCAATCCGCTTGAGCGCGTCGGTACGCTCGACCAATGCGTCGACGAACGGTCGCGCGTCTACGATGCGGTGACCGGCGCCGCGCTCTCGTCGCACACCTTCGGCGAGCTCGAGTCGACCTGTCCGGACGTGTCGTGGGCGGGCGAGGTCCTCTACGTCGAAGAGGGCGTCTGCGCCGGCCCGGGCGCGGTCGGCGCCTTCTTCGATGCGGTCACGGGGACGAAGCTTGGCCTCCTCGGCGGCACCGCCGAGAGCGCGTCGGCCTACGGCGTCACCCCAATCGTGCTCGCGTCCGGCCTGGTCGCGTTCCGCCAGCAACGGCAGGGGCATCTTCTTCCACGACGGCAAGACGGGAGCTATCGCCAAGCGCATGAACCTCTCGTCGGCGCGCGTGAAGAACGAATCCGGCGATCCCTCGAGCTCGCCCACCGAGGCTGGATGCACAGCGTCACCACCGCCGACGGCAAGACCGAGCTGGTCATCGTCAATGGCGCCGCGAGCCGCAAGCGTGTGCTGGCCATCGACCCCGACGCGCTGACCATCACGCGCATGTTCGAGCTGGCGGGCTGCCCGTAAAGTCCCGCGAAACGAATTCGCCGAGCAGCCGAAGCCGTTGGCGAGAGCAAACAGGAATTTCGCGAATTCGCGAAACGCTCCACTGGGCTGATGCCACCAGTAGGTATGCGAGGAAACGTCATCCGCACGAGCTGGGGTGTGGCGCTGGGCTTGGCCCTCATCGTCACGGCGCTCGCCAGCACGACCAGCGCACTGGCCGCCCCAACCTGCGCAACGCTGGCAGCCCATCCCCGCGCCGACCCGCACGAAGCCTCGACGACCTGGGCCAGCGACACCTGGTCAAGCGTGCTTGCCGCCTATCTGCGCCACGATCCCAGCGCAGCGTCGCCGAAGCTCGCGGTGCTCGCCGCCTCGCCATTGGAAGCCGGTGCCTGGTTCTGCACGAGCGCCGACACCGTCTATCTGTCGCAAGCGCTGCTCGACTATGCGTGGCTTGGGCGCGCCTCGGATGGCGCGGACCTGCTCGCGTTCACGCTCTCGCATGAGCTCGCCCATCGCCGCTTCGATGTCGGCGACCGCGGCTTCGCCGACGACACCTGTCCCCCCTCGGACAGCGCCCTCGAAGCGCTCGCCGACCGGCGCGCGACCTTCCTCATGGCGACCGCCTCGAACCCGGCAACGGGACGCGGCTACTCGCCGTTCTCGCTGGCTCGGCGCGACGCCCTCGCCACCTTCTTCGCCGCCGAGCTCGGCTGGTCGCGCGGCTGTCCGGCGCTGAGCGAACGCCTCACGAGCGTCAGCGTCGCGCTGGCGCACATCGACGACCTCGCGCTGGTCTGGAATCTCGCCATCGACCTCACCTTCGCCGCTCCGACCGTAGCGCTCGAGTTCATCGATGCCCTGCAGCCGACGTCCGCGAAGATGGCCCCGCCGAGCACGCCATGGGATTCCTTGCCCGAGCTCGAGCTACTCGCGGCGCAGACCCACCTCGAACGAGCGAGCGACGCTGGTTGGTGTCCGCCCGAGCTGGCCGGCTCCGGCCTCGATCCCGATCCATGCACGCTTCGATGCATCCCGATAACACCACGCCACGCGCGCTTGTCGCCGCGTGATCGCGACGGCCTGCGCGGCACCCACGAGACCCCTGTCGACGCGGCGGTCGAGCGCGCCGCGGCCCGCACGCGCCTTGTCCGCGCCCGCGCGCTCGGCATCTCTACCCAAGCGCTCGCCGGACCAACCGCCTGTCTCGCCTACCTCGAGCGCGCGCCCGACGTAGCACTGGCGGCCCTCGCCCAGCTCGATCAGCCGACCGGCACGCGCCTTCGCGCGACCTTGCGCGACACCCGGCGCCTCTTCCGGCTACAGCGCTTCCTGCTCGAAGAGTCGAGCCCCGTTCGCAGCGACGACTGGCTCGATGCGATCGCGCGCTTCGCGGACAGCGAAGGCGACGACGCCAGCCCGGCAGCCGATGTGCTCGCGCGCTGGCTCCAGCCAATCACTCGCAATCCACGCACGCCGTCCTCGTCGGGTCTCACTTCACCCTTCGATGGCTTTGCCGGACTCCAATCGACATGCTCGGCATCGACCCGACTCGTCATCGAAGGCAGCGCCCGCATCGCCATCCATGGCGCCTGCAGCGACATCGCGCTTGCCGCCAGGCACCTCGAGGTGCTCGTGCCGCCGCTCCCGACTTCCGCCCGAGCATTGGCCGCTTGGCGCGATAGCTGCCAGCTCAGCTCGGCCGGTGCGACCGACGACGGGCTGACGGTCCTGCGCGCCCGCTGCGACAGCTGGGATGACGAAGCGACGTGGGTGCTCTACATGCAGGACCATGTCGTTCTTCGGGCTGTGCGTGTCCAAGCCAAACCCTGACGCAGCGATCGTCGGCCTCGCCCTCGCCGCCTTGCTAGGCGCCTGTGCTTCGCTTCCGCCCCGCTCCAGCGCCCCGAAGGACCTCGCGGTCGCGACCCAGCGCACCGCCTTCGAGTCCTGGGTCATGGCCGAGCGGCTCTTCCATCAGGGCCAGCACGACGCCGACGGTGACGCGCTGCTCGTCGCGCTGCGCCTCATGCAGCGTTACCCCGCGACCGATCCAGCGCTGACGATCGAGAGCGACCCCGACAATCTCGCCTCGGCCGACAACCCGCCCTCTCCTGCTATCGTCCGCCACGCGCTCGTCCAGCTCGCACGCGAGGTCCCTGCGCCACTTCCGCCTTTCGGGCCAGGCCCGCGCCGCAGCGCCCACGCGCTATTGCCAGGCCTGCGGGCCTTCGTCGAGCTGCCGTGCCCCGCTGGGACCTCTGAGGTCGCCATCGTGAGTGACCTGCATGGCGACCTCGACCTCTGGGTCCTCGCCACCGATGGGCGCGTGCTCTGCTCCGACCTCGAGCCCGGCGACGCGGACTGCCGCTGGACGCAGCCCGCAGGCGGCACGTGCGACCTCGTGATCGACAATCGTGGTGCCGCCGCGACCCGCTATTCGATCGTTCTGCGATAGCGGCATTTTCAATAGAAAGCCGGAAACGCCGGCGGCCAGCCCGGCCACTCATGACATGGCGCCGGTCGCTCCCTTCCAAATTGACGCTTCCCATGTGCGCGCCCACAATGCGCGCCGACGCAGCTCAAGACCCCAAGGGCAGCGATCGAGGGGCGTCCCGGTGCTGTCCGTTATTCGTCATGTGCTCGCCCATTGGGAGCTGCGCAGCCGTGAGCAAGGTGACGCCGCGTCTGGCGGCGGCGCAGGCCTCACAGAGCCACCCAACAGCGCGGAACAAGAGGCCGAACGCCTCTGGCGCGAGGCGACAACCGCCACGCCCTTTCGCCGAGATGCGCTCTTGACGCAGGTAGCGCAAAACCTCGTCCGTGGTCTCGGGCCAGCGCTCGTGCACTACTGCGCACAACAGCTCCAGGGCGACCGCGTACGCGCTGAGGACGCCGCGCAAAAGGCATTCGTCACGTTCTGGCGCAGCCTGCCCAGCTTCGAGGGACGCAGCACGCTGCGCACCTGGCTCTACGGCATCGCCTACAATCATTGCCGCCAGGATCGCCGCGACGAGACGCGCGACCGCACACTCGAGACAACCCACGAAGACCGGATCCGCGGCGAGCTCCACGCCCTCCCGCCCGAGGACATCGAGGCCGCGCTCGACCGCGACGCGCGACGCCGCGAGGTACTGGCCGTGATTGAACGCCTCGAGCCGCGCCATGCCTGGCTCCTCAAGATGCGCCTCATCGAGCAACGCGACTATCAAGCCCTGCTGCCGCAATTCCAGGCGACCTTCGGCGACTCGATAACGACGCCCGATGGCCTGCGGACCGCGTTCTATCACGCCAAGACCCGCCTCTTCGCGCTGCTGGAGGCGCCATGAACGCCGAAGACGAGGCGTTCATCGCGAGGACCCTGGCGGCGATCGACAGCGCCAGTACAACCGCACGTGAGCGCGCACTGGACGCGGCCATGCACAGTGGCCAATCACAAGACGCCGACTTCGGCGCGCGCGTCGCTGCGACTCTCGACGGCGCCCACCTGGCCCGCCGCGACGCCGCGCTCGAGCGCGTCTTCGCCCGCGATTCCAGCGTCCAACCGACCGAAGTCGCGGCACCCATACCACTCAAGTCACGCCCTGCTCGCGCCCGCTGGCTGCGCCCGGCACTGCTGACACTCGCAGCCGCGGCCGTCGCGTCGATCGTCACGGGCGTCGTGGTGTCGTCGATCATGACGCCTTCGGACGAAGCGCCGTTCGCGTTCGGAGGCGATCGCATCCCGACACCAAGCTCGGAAATTCGCCGAGCAGGCGAAGCTGTGGCGAGGCGAGAGCAACCAGAAATCGCGCGCGATCCGCAGGGCCGCCTCGCCAGCATTGGCCTCACGGTCGCCGGCAAGCCCGACGGCGAACGCCTCCTCTTTCGCGCCGGCAAGCTCATCCGCATCGAACATTGGCGCGACGGCCAGCTCGACGGCACATCCATCGACTTCGACGGCCGCGGCCAGCTCGTCCGAACGCGCACATTTGTCGCAGGCCAGCCGCGCGGACCGTGGGCCAGCTTCAAAGACGATGGCACAGTCCAAGACTCTGGCAGCAGCGAACAAGACTGACGCGCCATTGACGTTGCTCGGCCCGCTCGCTTAGCTTCATCCGGTGCCCCACCGCATCGCCATCCTCACCGCACTTGTCGTGTGTCTCGCAGCCGGTCGCCTCCTGGCGCAGCCGCCAGACCCAGCGCCGCGCCCAGACGTTCCATCGCTGCGCGCCCCGGACGCGGTCGCGCCGGCCGACCGCACCGCCGCGCTCGGTGTGGTGGGACGCCGGCTGGCGCTGGTCGTCGGCACCAGCGACTACACCACGACCGCGACCTGGCCACGCCTGCCCAACGCCAAGCTGGACGCCTTCGCGCTCGCGGACGAGCTCGAGCGACGCTACGGCTACACCGTCACGCGCCTCGACCAGCCCGACGCCGCGACGTTCAAGCTCGCCCTGCGACAATTGTCCGAAGACGCCACCCAGGCCGACGACCTCCTCGTATTCGTCGCCGGCCACGGGCACTTCGACGATGTCGATAACGCCGGCTATCTCGTCTTCCGCGACGGTGAGCGCGACTGCGAGCGGGGTTGCTATGCCTTCGACAATCTCAAGCGGTCGCTTTTTGGCAGCAAGGCGCGCCACATCCTGGTGATGTTCGATGTCTGCTATGGCGGCACGTTCGATCTGCGCGTGGCAATAGGCCAGGGCGCAACCGACCGCAGTCGCTCCGATCCGGAGAGCCTGCGCCGCCTCCTGCGCGACTACGCGCAATATCCAAGTCGCCTGGTATTCGCATCGGTCGGCAAGGCGAGCACGACCGATGGCCGCGTCGGCACCCACTCGCCGTTCATGACGAGCCTCTTGATAACCCTCGCACGCCCAGGTCAGAACGGCGTCGTCAGCCTCGATCGCATGTTCCTCGCGATGCAGGACAATGCCGAGACAACCAAGGTCCAGCGCCCGACTGCCTTCGAAGCTCGGACGCCACACCACCCCAATGGCACTTTCTTGTTCATCGAGGACATCGACTTCTGCGACGCAACCGAGACCATCGTCGCCGCCACACCGGAGCACTTCCAGTCGCTGAAGATCGACGCCATGCCGCCAACGGATTGGGTCAGCAGCTGGAGCTCCGCGTGGGTCGTCCCAGGCACTGTGCAATGCCGCATCTGGCAATGGCCAAGCGATGGCCAATCGCAGCTGCGCTGTGAGCTCGGCCGCTTTACACCTGACGCTGCGCGCGATCGCGCCGACGCGATGTTCCAGCGTTTGCGCAGTTGTCTCGAAGCGCCGAGCTGGCAGCCGTCCGAACGTCAGCGCGAACCGGGATCAGAGCAACATCACGCGCTCCAGCTCACGAGCGACGGCCGTCAGGTCATGGTGACGACCACCTGTGCCGAGCAGACACCCGCCCCTTCCGACCCGCCGACGAGCTCGCTGGCCAACAGCGAAGCGTCGCGATCCGGCGCTCAAAGTTGCGCCGTCACGCTGGTCTTTGAGTGAGCTCGCGAGCGCTGACGTTGGCGATGTGCGGCGTTGCTATGCTCGTGTCCAGCCAAGCGTTTGCGGTCGATTCGGAGCTGGCGAAGACCCACGCCGCACAGGGTCAAGCCGAGCTCGAGCTGCATCACGCGACGACGGCCGCGACGCTCTTCGACCAGGCCTACGCCGACGGTCCGCATCCGCTGTGGCGCATCGCAGCCGCCGACGCTTGGCTGCAAGCGCTCGATGCAGCGCGCGCCTGTGAGCGACTCGAGCAGGCGCTCGCCGACCCGCGCCTGCTCGACCCCACTCGCCCGCGTGCAGAAGAACGCCTACGGCTCGCAACCAAGCTGACCCCGCTGTTTGCACGCGCCCGTGCAGCCACCCGCGACCAGGATCACGCCCGCGCCCACGCCACCTGGCTCGAAGCGTTCGCGCTCTATCCCTTTGGCGCAGCCGAACTCGAAGCGGCCCGCTCCGCCCAGCGCGCCCGCCTCCCAGCCGCTTCCACCCTCTACGTCGCGCTCGCCGAGCGCACCGACCTCTCGCTCGAGCAACACGCCGAGGTCGCCGATGTGCTCTCGCGCCTGAGTCCGGCCCAGGTCTCCGACCGCCCACCACCACCCGCCCCGAGCACGCTCTTACCGTGGACCCTGCTCATCGGCGGCGCCGTATTGGTCGCAAGTGGCGGCGTGATGTTGGGCATCGCCGCCGACCACAAGAACCAGGTCGACGACGCCCTCGCCCGCACCGAAGCCGGCCTCGTCACCCGCATGACCCGCGCCGAAGCACGCCACCACGAAGCCACCGCCCACACCCTGCAGCTCGCAGGCCTCATCAGCGGCGTCGCCGGCATCGCCCTGGTAGGCACCGGTGTCATCATTTTCGTCGACCAGGCCCCGGCACCCGCATCCCAAGTCGTAGTCCCAACCCCCGACCGCTGGCTCACAACCCCGTCAACCTGGCGCGTCCAAGCCCGCTTCTCGTTCTGAGGCACCCGACCTCGCGCGTCTGCGCAGTCGCCCCCTCAGGGCTCCGTGTCGCCGAACGCTGCCCGCGCGACGGCCGCGGTAAGCGTTGCGACGAATGCCTCGAGCGCGACAAGCTCGACCTTCGGCAGGTCGACCCGGCTTGCGAGCAAGTGCACTGGGAAGCTCGCCAGGCAACCGACCAGCACCAGAGGCGAGAAACCGCTGTCCTTTCCGCCGGCGTCGCCCAAGGCGCGTGTGAGGTCACCGCCCTGCCGGAGCAGCGCCTCGACATCGACGAGGTCGCGAAGCTCGGTGCGGGACACGAGCGCGTTGAGCTTGTTGACGAGGATCTCGTGGCGCGAGTCAATGAGGATCTCGTGCGGTTCCGCCTCGCTTCCGGTGTCGACGGCAGGATCGCGCTCGAGTGTTATTCGCTCGGCCGCGGCAACTGAAGGCACGGGCTCCGCCACGAGATCGACGACGATCGATTCGGCGTCATCCCAGACGCGATAGCGAACGAACGCCTCGCTGGTCTGAATGCGCTCGTGCTTGAGTAAGGCACGCAAAAAGCGGCTCTCGATCGCGGCGAGCAATGGCTTTTCGAGCGCGCGGCGATCACGGAAGAAGAGATCCAGGTCACGCGTGGTGCGATGCTCGAGGTGAAAACCAGCGAGCGCCGCGCCGCCGGTCAGGGTCCAAGCTGGTTCGAGCCCGGCCAACAGCGCCAGCACGCGCGACTGCAGCGATGTCAGCCTACCGTGTGACAAGGCCGAGCCGCTCCCAGGTATCGAAGACGTGCGTCCACAAGGTGCGTGAGCGGCCGAGATTGCGCTCGATGTGCGGCCAGAGGCGGGCGATCTCATGGGCCGAGACGAAGCCGAAGACATCGTCGGGCTTGGCCTGGCGCATAAGCTTGCCAATGTCGAGCGCGCGCGCTTCGTCGGTCCCGGACGCGAGGCGGGCGACGAAAGCAGCGAGCGTGGTGTCCTCGTCCCATAGGAAGTACGGGCGTCCGTGCGCATCACAGAGCGCGGCGGCTGGCGTCGGATTGAGCACCTTCACGCGGCTGGTTCTAAGCTTACGCGCCCGGGCTGTCCACGCTCGAGCTGCGCACCGCCCCGAGCGACGAGCGACGCAGGGATCGCCGAGTTGCCGCGAACGGTCGGCCCAGCAAAGCGCCCCTCGACGAGCACGATCGCCCGCGCATCCTTCGCGTCGTCGAGCTCGGCGACCTGGTCTATGGGCGACGGCGCCGGGATCTCGCTCCCGTCCTCGTGCATGACCTCGAGCGCTGCAGAGGGGCTCCACTATTGCTGTAGCTCTTGGGCCTGGGTCAGGCTGCTCACGCATGCGCGCGAGGTCAACAACGCCGCCGAATGAGCACTAAGATTGCCATCCAACGCCCCATCTGGCACGAATAGCAACCATCATGGGACGCCAGACCTCAGCACCGATGCCGACCACCGCGCGTACGTTGACGACGCTGGGCGACAACATCCGCCTCGCGCGTCTGCGCCGTCGCCTCCCCGCGACCCTCGTCGCCGAGCGCGCCGGCATGTCCCGCGCGACCCTACGCGGCATCGAACAAGGTGACCCGAGCGTCTCGATCGGTGCCTACGCGAACGTCCTCCTGAGCCTCGGCCTCATCGCCGACCTCGCCCTCGTCGCCCGCGACGACACCCTCGGTCGCAAGCTCCAGGACGCCGGCCTCGAGGTGAAGTCCCGCGCCCCGCGCCGACCACGACCACCCGATGAAGCCTGAGCGCCGCGAGATCGAGGTCTGGGCCGACTGGGACGGTGTCACCAGCGCGACGCGGGTGGGCGTCTTGTCCGCGACCTCGACCCGCGGCAAGGAGGTCTTCGCTTTCACCTACGATCCCGGCTGGCTCGCCCACGCCGATCGACCGTCCCTCGACCCGGCACTCGCACACTCTATCGTGGCCCCCAATATCCGAGCGACGCTCGCGACAACTTCGGCGCCTTCCTCGACTCCTCACCCGACCGCTGGGGCCGCGTCCTCATGCAGCGACGCGAGGCGCAACGGGCGCGCGGGGAAGGTCGCAGGCCCCGCACCCTGCTCGAGTCCGACTATCTGCTCGGCGTCTTCGACGGCCATCGTTCAGGCGGCCTACGCTATCGCCTGAGCCCCGCTGGCCCTTCGACTGAGGGTCCGTTCCTCGACGACGACGCCGAGCTCGCGTCGCCGCCCTGGACCTCGTTGCGCGAGCTCGAGCGAATCTCGCGCGCGCTCGAACGCGACGGCGTCGAAGACGACCCTTCCTATGGACGCTGGCTAAAGATGTTGCTCGCCCCGGGCCGCTCGCTCGGCGGCGCTCGCCCCAAGGCCAGCGTGCGTGCCCCGACCGGCGAACTCTGGATCGCAAAGTTCCCCGGCCGCGCCGATCCCCACGATGTCGGCGCGTGGGAGTGGGTCACCCACACCCTCGCGACGCGCGCCGGCATCGTCACCGCGCCTGCCAGCTGCCAACGCTTCCGCGTCCGCGGCCACCACACCTTCCTGACCCAGCGCTTCGATCGCATAGGCGAGCGTCGCCGCCACTTCGCATCGGCAATGACGCTGCTCGAAAAGCACGACGGCGAGCCCAGCAGCTACCTCGAGCTCGCCGAAGTCATCGCCCAACGCGGCATTCATCCCGCGCGCGACCTCGAGCAGCTGTGGCGCCGCATCTGCTTCTCCGTCTGCGTCTCGAACCTCGACGACCACCTCCGCAACCACGGCTTCCTCCTCGAGCCCCGCGGCTGGTCGCTCGCCCCCGCCTACGACATGAATCCCACCCCGCTCGGCGACGGCCTGACCCTCGACATCTCCGAGACCGACAACGCCCAGGACCTCGACCTCCTACGCTCCGTCGCGCCCCACTTCCGCCTCGCGCCGGCCCGCGCCAACACCGTCCTGACCGACGTCATCAGCGCCGTCCGCACCTGGCGAGAGCCAGCCGCCTCCCTCGGCCTCACCCGCTCCGAGCAAGACCGCATGGCCCCCGCCTTCCGCATCGCCGACGACGCCTGAGCCTCCCGCGAAAGGCGCTACAGAGGAAAACGACGCCATCGCGAAACGCGAGCACGGGCCCATAGCCCTCATCACTCTCGCGTTCGAGGGAGGCCGAGCTTGTACCAAGACCGATTGTGGCCTGGTCACAATGCCACTACCGACTCGGACGAATTCCTCCCAAGGACTCAATAGCGATGACGATCAACGACGTTCGAGAGCGACACGACCGCGAATCCAATGGAGCCGCCGTCAGCAAGGAACGTAAGCGTTCAGGGGTCTACGCGCTCTCGGGCAGGAGCGTGGGTCGAGTTCGTCCGGCCCATGTAGCGTCGATCATCATGGGATGTCAGACTTCACCGCCAATGTGATGCTCGTCGCCGAGCGCGCCGGCAGGTCCCGCGCGACTCTACGCGGTATCGAACACGGTGGCCCGAACGTCCCAGGGGCCTACGCACACGTCCTCGCTGAGCCTCGGCCTCATCGCCGATCTCGCCCTCTCGCCCGCGACGACACCCGTCATCCGGTCACGGTGCTCGGATCGAACCCCATCCGAGCTATGGAGCTGCGATCGGTAGGCTCGATGAGACACTGCTCGAATTGGTCACGATTTTCAGCGGACTTTGAGCCGTACCACCCGGCCAACGGAATTCGAGCTGCGTCGGCGAAATGACTCGCCACCGGACCACGTTTCCAGCCAGCCGAACTGAGGTGACATCGACCAAGCCGGCTCCTTGGACGCGTATCCATCCTGTGCCGCCAATCCAGCGCAACGACGAGATGGCGAGATCGCTGCCTACCAACGCCAGACTATGGCTATAGCCGGCAGAGATCGCATAGGCGCGGGAAATCACGGGCACGTTCGTCTGCCCGGATTCGTTCCAGCCCCATGCGACGACGGAGCCGTCCGTCTTTATCGCAAGGTTATGATTATTGCTGGTCGAAATTGCCGTCACACTGGACAATTCCTGCGGCACAATATGCTCATCGTATGGTCCAACACCCCACGCGGAAACAGTGCCGTCGTGATTCAGCCCAAGGGCATGATAGGCCCCGGAGGCAATGGCCGCCATGTGCGACAGGTTTTCAGGAATTGGTGAGTATCCCCATGACACGACGGAGCCATCGGCAGTGATCGCTACGACATTCCATGCGCCTGCTTCGATCGCGATGACATTGGAGAGACTATTCGGAACGTCAACTTGGCCATCTGTATTGTTGCCCCAAGCGATCACGGAACCATCACGGGTCAGGGCAACGCTATGATAGCCGCCTGCCGCGATTGCGGTAACGTCCGCCAGATCTTGCGGCACGTCGAGTTGACCGAAGTCGAAACCTTCATCGGTGTCGCCCCAAGCCACAACCGTCCCGTCATTCCTCAGCGCGAGGTTGTGGTGGCAACCGGCCGCGATCGCCCTGACATCCGACAATCCGGCTGGGACCGAGCGTCGGTTTATCTCTGGCACACAATAACCAAGACGGTTTGACCAGGCGACGACCGTTCCATCATCCTTCAGTCCGATGCTCTGGCCGCCACAGCCCGCGGATATCGCGACGACGCCTGCGAGGTCGACCTCCGGACAGAACTGACCGGAACCTGACCCCCATGACACGACGCTGCCATCGCGCTTGAGGGCGTAACTCACGAAAGTACCCGCTTCGATGGCGATCACATCCGTGAGACCCGCAGGCACATCCGTCTGAGCAAATTCGTTGTTTCCCCACGCCACAACGGTGCCATTTGCGCGTAACGCCAGACTGTGATTGTAGCCAGCCGCAATAGCAATCGCTAGCACCGAAGGTGGGGGTGTAGCTTGCCCATCGTCATTTCGACCCCAGCCAAGGACTGCCCCATTGCCAATCAATGCAAGGCTGTGACCACCACCGGCTGCTACCGCCCTGACTTCTACATACGGACCATTCCAATCCTCGTGCAGCTGCTCTGGGACATTTCTTTGATTGTAGGTGTTGTCGCCCCATGCTGCGACAGCGGAAGTTCCTCGGATGGCCAGCGCGTGGAATGCTCCGGCAGATATCGACCCGACCGCGGCTACTTCGTCATTGTCCTCTTCGTCCGTAAGCCTCAGCGGGACTTGCCCGGCGTCGTGAGCACCCCAGCCCACTACGGTACCATCCCACCTCAGCGCGAGACTGTAATTGAAGCCAGCGGCAACGGCCTTCACGCCAACCAACCCGTCAGGAACGCTCGCTTGACCGACGTCGTTGGCACCCCAAGCGATGACCGTACCTTCTCTCGTGACGGCCAGCCGGTGGTGATCGCCAGTCGCGATCGCTTGAAGATCCCTCAAGTCCGCGGGTGCTGGCAGACCTTCATCGTAACCCGTGAAATAAACAGTCCCATCACCACGGAGGGCGACGCTATTCTGACTCCATTTCGACGCAGAGATCGCCACGATGCCGGAGGAGAAATTCGGTCGCTGCCTACTATCTCCCGGCCCCCAGTCTCCTGCATCGCCCCAACCCACGACTCCAGACGTGCACGTTGTCCCATTCGGGGCGAAACGATGCTGGCAGCCGAAGAGGGGGTGGCAAGTGTCGATCGTACACTCATCCGCGTCATCGCACTCACAGGTCACGCAGGTGATGCCGTCGTTGAAGGTTCCGCTCGGACAATCATCGCAGGTGTACGTGCCGAAGCCGGTGTCGGTGCACGTTCCGCCGTTGCAAGGATTCGCACCCGCACAAGCGGACGCGAAGGTCGCGACCGAGAGTGAATAGTCGATCGCTTCGATCGGAGAAGCTCCCAAGTAGCTGTTGACAGCGACGTAATAGGTGCCGGCGGGGAGCCGTGCGAGGCTCACGAACTCTGGATTGGCGTCGCTGGAAGTACCAAGTCCAATGGCCTCTGACAACTCCGTCCAAACGACGAAGTCGAGATCATTGGCCGCCATCCAGTCAAGCGAGACTGTGATGTCGCTCACTGCTTCCAGGGTGATGACATACCAATCGGATTCCCAGCTTGATTCGTTTCCGCTTGCGCCGCAGATCCGAGCCTCGACGACCGTGTCGAGTGCGAGGACATTGGCACCCGTCGGCCCGTCGTCGTGGGGCTCGTTCGCATCGTCGTCAGTGCAAAGATCGACCGTGCGACACACGGTAACGTCATTGCCCGAATTGCAAGCAGGGCTCGCGGAATTGCAGTCGAATCCGTCGCGGCACTCGCCGCACTTCGCTGCGCTGGTCTTGCAGAACGGGGCTGGTGCTGAGCAGTCATCGTCCGTCAGACACTCCGGCTGGTAGTCGATCTCGACCGACCCCACACACCATTCCAAGCCGTTGCTGACCGGCGTCGACACAAAGGTGACAGGATCGATCGTCACCTCCACGAAGGTGGCGTCGACGAGGGTCGCATTGATGCTCCGGCCGGCCACGTCGATCGCGTTTACCCGGATCGTGCCCGAGGTCGCGAAGAACCTTCTCTCGGGGCTGCGAAGCAGGGCACAGGTGGTGCACGTCGCGTAATTCCGATCGTCGGGATTGGCCGCGAGCTCATAGTCACCGGGCCCACTAGGCGCAGTGGGCAGTAGACCGCCCTCGCCGACAGAGTAGAACTCGAGCGAGAGCGTGCCATCTGGACCTTGCAGGCCAAAGCTGCCGCCCAAGACCGACATGAACGGCTCTCCCGCGAATCCATTGATGTCGCAGCCTTCGTCACAGATGTGCGCGTTGGGTCCGGTGTCGACACAGGTGCCGCTGGAACACGGATTCGGGTTGCAGTCGTCGATGTCGTCGCATGCGCCGGTGCTGAAGGTGTAGCCCGAGCCGCAAGCGGCGCAGGTCGAAACACCGGCCACGACGCAGGTGACCGCGGAGCAACCAGTCACGCCGCTCGGGGTGCAGGTCATGCACGAGGTCGCTCCGTCGCCGAAGGTCCCATCGGGGCAATCACAACTCCAGGCGTTCGCGCCGGTGTCGGTGCAGATACCTGCACCACAGGGACTCGACGCGCAGTCGTCGATGTCGTCGCACACGCCGGCGTTGAACGTGTAGCCCGAGCCGCAGGCGACACAAGTCGAAGCACCAGCAGCACTGCACGTCACGGCGGAACAACCGGGCACCGCGCTGGCTGAGCACGCCGTGCAGGTACTAGTGCCGTCGCCGAACATGCCGTCGGGGCAAGCACAAACGTGGGCGTTGGTGCCGGTGTCACTGCAGATCCCGCCGTTGCACGGGTTGGGCGCACAGTCGTCATGATCCTGGCACGTCGCGCCGCTCGGGTCGTAGCCTAACTCGCACGTCGCGCAGACCTGGTTCGCAGCGCTGGTGCAGGTGACGGCCGTGCAGTGGGTGATCGTTTCGCAAGTCACACACGTCGTCGTGCCGTCGCCGAACATGCCGTTGGGACAATCGCATGTGTATGCGTTCACGCCGTCGACGCACACACCGACGCCACAGGTGTTGCCGCTACAGTCGTCAAGATTGGTGCACGTCCCACCAGCGAGCGCGAAGCCGCTGCCGCACGCGCTGCAAGTCGAGGCGCCCGCGCCGGTACACGTCAGCGCCGTACAGCCCGCGATCGCGGTGCAGGCGTTGCACGCAGTGGTGCCGTCGCCGAAGCTGCCGTCGGGGCAATTGCAGGTCCAGCTGCTCGCGCCGGTGTCGGTGCAAGTACCGGCGCCACACGGATTAGCGGCGCAGTCGTTGACGTCGACGCAGGCCCCGCCGCTGAGCGTAAAGCCCGCCGCGCATGCGACGCAGGTCGATGCCCCCGCACCCGTGCAGGTGACCGCGCTGCAGCCGGCGCTCGAGCTTGCGGCGCAGGTGGCGCACGCGGTCGTGCCATCGCCGTACATGCCATCGGGGCAATCGCAGGTAAACGCGCTCAAGCCATCAATGCAGGTGCCGGCACCACATGGGCTCCCGACGCAGTCGTTGATGTTGTCGCACGCGCCTGCCCTGAAATTGTAGCCGGCGCCGCACGCAGCGCATGTAGACGCGCCCGCCCGGGTACACGTCACCGCGCTGCAGCCGGGCACGGTGCTCGCGGCGCACGCGGCGCACGACTTGGTGCCGTCACCGAAGGTACCGTCGGGACAGTCGCACGTGTACGTGGCGACGCCGTCCCTGCACGTACCCACGCCGCAGGTGTCGGTTGCGCAGTCGTCGATGTTATTGCACGCGCCGGCTGCGAAGGTGTAGCCCGCGCTGCACGCGGTGCAGGTCGACCTTCCGGCCGCGCTACAGGTGACCGCGCTGCAGCCGGTCACGGTGCTCGCCGTGCAGGTCGCGCACGAGCGCGTGCCGTCGCCGAACGCGCCAGCTGGACAGTCGCAGGTGTACGCATTGACCCCTGTGTCGGTGCAGGTGCCAGCGCCACACGCGCCTGGCACGCAGTCGTCGATATCGGTACAGGTCCCGGACTTGAACGCGTAGCCCGCGTCGCAGGCGACACAGGCCGATACACCCGGACCCGAGCAGGTCACGGCGCTACAGCCGGCCACCGCACTTGCGGCGCAGGCGGTACAGGAGGCCGTGCCGTCACCGAATGTGCCATCCGGGCAGTTGCAGGTGTAGCCATTGACGGCGTCGATACAGGTGCCGGCGCCACATGCGTTACCGCCGCAGTCGTCACTGTTCAGGCAGGTCCCGTTGTCCGCGACGCCAAAGCCGCTTGAGCATTGCAGACACCGCGAGGCGCCACAGTCGACGTGATCGCAGCCAGCGAGCGGCTGACATGTCGCGCCCACGGCGTACCAGGTGAAGTGAGAGGCCGTCGCGCTCAGCGCCAGCTCGTCGCCGTTGCTTTGCACGACCGTGCCCGTCGACTCGACCACCCAGGTCGCGGAGCTGACGTCGAAGTAGTGCAGCGGAGAGCGCGCACCGACTTCGTAACCGCTGGAGGTCGGAAGTGGCAGCGCGAGCGTCACCGTCCGGCCCGGCGCTACGTTGACCACGTTGCCGAGGCCATCCACGAAGACGACATCGGCCGTGATGACCGGCGAGAACGCCTTTCCGCCCGTCGCAGTGAAGCTGCCATCGAAGCCACCGAGCGTGACCCTCAGGGTCACATCGCCGGCGACCGGCTCGCCCGCAGCGTCGACAAAAACGCCGGGCCCGGCGGTCACGCTGAACGTTCCAGCCGCGGTCTCGACAGTGGCGACGCCGCCGACGTCTGCTGCCAGAATCTCTGCAGGGCGGCAGATATGCGCGTTCGTGCCGGTGTCGACGCAGTTCCCGGTCGCGCACGGGTTCGGATTGCAGTCATCGGCGTCCAAGCATTCGCCCTCGCCGTTGACAGCGAATCCCGAGTCGCAAGTGACGCAAGTCGAGCGCTCTGCATCGGTGCAAGTCGCCGCGGCGCAGTGGCTCACGGCCAAGCAGGCCGAGCAGGTGCTGGCATCAAAGAACTCGCCAGCGGGACAGGCGCACGTGTAGACGCCGCCGGTCTCAGTGCAGGTGCCATTGCCGCAGGGCGCTGTCGCACAGCCGCCGATGACCTGGCAGCCGCCGGCACCGTCGCTGGTGAAGCCATCGCTGCATGTGGCGCACACCGCATCGGTTGCGGTGGTGCAGGTCGCGCTCGCGCAGCCGACCAGCGCGCCGCACGCGATGCATGTCGCGCCGCTATCGTAGTAGCCTGGATCACAAGCACACGCATAAGCGTCGACGCCCCTGTCGGTGCAGCTGCCATTGCCACACGGAGCATCGGCGCAGTCGTCGATATCGCGACAGGTCGCTCCATCGAGGGCGTAACCGAGGCTACACGTTCGACACGTAGAGTCGCCGGCGGCGGTGCAGGTCAGCGTGGCGCAGCCGTTGATCGCGGCACATGCCACGCATGTGGTGCCATCATCGAACGCATCGGATGGGCAATCGCACGTATAGTCGCCGGCACCGGCGTCGCTGCAGGTCCCCGCGCCGCATGGCGCAGATGCGCAGCTGTCGAGCGTCGGCGTAGTCTCAGGGCCAGGGTTGGAGCCGTCGCCGCAGGCGGTGAGGTAGGTGGCACCAATGAGGGCGATCATCATTGCGAGCGGGCGCATGCTGAACTCCAAGCGTCTAACGGGAGACGGTTTTCGGGATCGGATTGGGTAGAGACGGCACGCCGATTCACGCGACAGAAACTGAGTTGCGCGACGGCGATTCGGCGTTTCAGACAGGTCAGAGTTTTTTTCTGCTCTACCCGACCCGCCCACGACGGCGCCCTACCCGCCGCAGCGCAATGATCAGCGCGCCAACCAGGGCACCGAGGCCGCCCAACGCGCCGCCGCTACAACCACTGCCTACCGTCTGGATGGAGACGCCGTCGCAGATGAAGTGGGTGCCACCGGCGTCGAGCTCGCCATCTTCGAGCCGGCCGTTGTCCGCCACGCCACCACCGGCGCCGTCATCGACGCCGTTGCGCACGCGCAGCCCCTTGCCGGTCGCGCACCCGGCCGCACCGTCGTCGACCTCGACCAGCGCTGAGTGGCCCTGCGCACCGACCCCGTTTTCGCCGTTGCACACGAACGTCGTCTGCTCGACCTCGCCATCCTGCAGGATACCGTCATCGCTGACGCCTTCCGGTAGGCCATCGTCGGCGCCGCTCTGCACACGCACACCGCCGTTGCCCTCGGCGTCACACGCACTGCCGACCTGGTCATCGGACACGAGCAACGTCGCATGGCCGCGCGCCCCATCGGCGCCGTCCTGGCCTGCCTCACCTGCTTCGCCCTGGGCCCCGTTGCAAACGTAGGCGACCTGGTCGACCTCGCCGTCCTGCAGGAACGAGTCATCCGCCTCGCCCCCGTTGGAGCCGTCGTCGGTGCCGACCCGCACGCGCGTGCCGCCTCCTCCGAGCTCGTCACACGCGCTGCCCACGACCGTGTCGAGCACGACCAACGCGTCGTGGCCGTCGCCACCGTCCTTGCCGTTGCAGGTGTAGGCGGTGTGGTCGACCTCGCCGTCCTGCAACGTGCGGTCGTGCGCAACGCCGCCGCCAGCGCCATCGTCGAGACCCGAGCGAATCCGCAATCCAAGCCCGCCATACGCAGCGCAGCTCTGGCCGACCTGCGCATCGACGACGATGATCGAATCGAACGCGTCCGCGCCGGCAACGCCGTCGACGCCATCGGCGCCGTTGCAGATGAAGGTCTCGATCTCGATCTCGCCCGCCTCCAGCACGCCATTGTTGGCGGTGCCCGTCGGCGTGCCGTCGTCGCTACCGGCGCGAAGCCGCTGACCGCCATTGTCGAACGCGTCGCAGTGGGTGCCGACGCTCGCGTCCGCCACGAGGATGGTCGAAGCGCCGCGCACGCCCTGCGCCCCGGTCGCTCCGTTGCACACGGTCGCGGTCGACTGCACCTCGCCCACCTGGAGCGTGCTGTCGTCGGCGACACCACCGCCGCGACCATCGTCCAAGCCCGTGCGGATCCGCTGACCGCCATTGCCCTGAGTGGCACACCCGGTCCCGATCTGCGCGTCGACCGCGACCAGCGCGTTGTGTCCGTCGTCCCCGTCCTGGCCGTCCTGCCCGTCGCTGCCGTTCGCGCCGGCGGCGCCGTTCGTGCCGTTGCTGCCCGCGGCCCCGCTCGCGCCGGCGGCTCCGTTGCTGCCGTTGCTGCCGTTTGCGCCCGCCGTGCCGCGGGCACCGTTGCAGACGAACGTGGTCGCGTCGACCTCGCCCACCTCGAGCGTGCGGTTCCTCGCGGTGCCAGACGGCAGCCCATCATCGAGCCCGAAGCGCATGCGCTGGCCGCTGCCGCCGAACGCGTCGCAGCTCGTGCCAACCGTTGCGTCGGTCGCGATGATGGTGTCGAAGCCGTTCGTGCCGTTGCTGCCATTCGAGCCGTTCGCGCCAGCGGCGCCGTCGCTGCCGTCGCTGCCGTTTGCCCCGGCCGCGCCGTTGGCACCGTTGCAGACGACCGTCGTCGCGTCGACCTCGCCCGCTTGCAGGATCGCATCGCGCGCGGTGCCGCTCGGCAAGCCGTCGTCGAGCCCGAAGCGCAGCCGCTGACCACCGTTACCGAAGCTCGCGCAGCTCACCCCGACGGTCGCATCGACGAGTACGAGCGTCGAGAAGCCGTTGGTCCCATTGGTCCCATCGACCCCGTTCGAGCCATTCGTGCCAGCGCTGCCGTTGGTCCCGTTCGTCCCGTTGGTGCCATTGGTGCCATTGCAGACGTAGCTCGTCGCGTCGACCTCGCCGCCTTGTAGCGTGCCGTCGTTAGCCGTGCCGCCGCCCGAGCCATCGTCGACGCCCGCGCGCAGACGCAGGCCGGTGCCGGCGCAGTTGGCGCCGACCTGGCTATCGGACACGACCAGCGCCGAGTAACCGTTCGCGCCCGGCGCACCATCGAGACCGTTACTGCCATTGCTGCCGTTGCTGCCGTTGCTGCCGGCGGTCCCGGTCGCCCCGGTCGCCCCGGTCGCCCCGGTCGTACCGGTCGCCCCGTCACAGACGAACGACGTCGCTTCGACCTCGTCGCTCTGCAACACCCCGTCGCGCGCCACGCCGGTCGGCGCGCCGTCGTCGAGCCCGACGCGCACACGTATGCCACCACGCCCACCACACGAGCCACCGACCAACGCGTCGCTCACGATCAGCGTGTTGATGCCGTTGGCCCCGGCCGCGCCGGTCTGGCCATTTGCTCCGGTCTGGCCCGTAGCGCCTGTCTGGCCCGTCGCGCCGGTCTGGCCAGCCGCGCCGTTGCAGACGAACGCGGTCGTATCGACCTCGCCGACCTGCAGCACGCGGTCCCCGGGCGTACCCCCGCCCGAGCCGTCGTCGACACCGGCGCGCACCCGCACGCCGCCGTTGCCTTGCGCATCGCAGCTCGCGCCGACGAGCGTGTCGGTGACGACGACAGCGTCGAAGCCGTTGGCCCCGTCAGTCCCGTCGGCCCCGTCCGCGCCAGCAGTCCCGTCGGCCCCGTCCGCGCCAGCAGCCCCGTCGGCCCCATTCGCGCCCGCGGCCCCCGTCTGACCAGTCTGCCCATTCGCGCCCGTCTGACCCATAGCCCCGGCCGCGCCATTGCAAATGAACGCCGCGGCGTCGACCTCGCCGACCTGGAGCAGGCCATCGCGCGCCACGCCACCGCCCGCGCCGTCGTCGAGCCCACTGCGGATGCGGGTACCTCCCTGGCCGAACGCGTCGCACGACGCACCGACCAGGCCGTCGGTCACGAGCAGCGTCGCGAACCCGGTCTCTCCCGTAGCCCCGGTCTGGCCGGTCGCACCCGCCTGCCCCGTTGCGCCCGCCTGACCAGTTGCACCTGTCTGGCCATCGGCGCCATCGGCACCGTTGCACACATAGGCGGTCGCCTCGACCTCGCCGCTCTCGAGCAGCCCGTTGCGAGCGGCACCACTTGGCGCACCGTCATCGAGCCCGACCCGGATGCGCTGGCCGCCGTTGTCCCCAAACGAGGCACAGTTGGTGGCGACCTGGCTGTCGATCACGATGATGCTGTCGAACCCGGCCGCGCCTGTCTGCCCGGTGGCGCCATCTTGCCCGTTCGACCCATTTGAACCATTCGCCCCATTCGCACCGGCCTGCCCACTCGCACCGGTCGCGCCGGTCGCGCCGTTGCAGACGAACGCGGTCGAATCGACCTCGCCCGCCTCGAGCAAGCCATTGCGCGCCACGCCGGAGCCCGAGCCATCGTCCGTACCGACCCGCACGCGCGTGCCGCCGTTGCCACCGAAGGCCGCGCACGATGTGCCGACGGACGAATCGGTCACGATGATCGCGTCGAAGCCCGCCGCTCCATTGGTGCCATTGCCGCCGTTCGTCCCATTGGTGCCGTCGTCTCCGTCTTGCCCGGCGGCACCCGTGGCGCCGGTCGCGCCGTTGCAGACGATCGCTGTCGACTCCACCTCGTCGTCCTCGAGCCCATTGTTGCGCGCGGTCCCGCTCGGCAGCCCATCATCGAGACCGGTCCGGATGCGCGTGCCCCCATTGTTGCCGAAGCTCAGGCAGCCCGACCCGACGGTCGCGTCGGTGACCAGGATCGTATTGAACCCGGCCGCACCGTTCGTGCCGTCGGTCCCGGTCGCTCCCGTCGCCCCCGTCGCGCCGTTGCAGATGATCGCGGTCGACTCGACCTCGCCGTCCTCGAGCTCGCCATTGTCCGGCGTGCCCGTCGGCAGCCCGTCATCGAGCCCGCTGCGGACGCGCTGGCCGCCGTTGCCTCCAAACGCATCGCACGCCGTGCCGACCACAGTATCGACGCGCACCAGGCTCGCCAGCGGCGTTTCGATTGCTCCTATCAGGATCGAGATGCTGGCCGTGTCACACAGGTCCGGCAGCGCACCGTCGCACACCTCATAGACCAGCGCGTCCTGCACGCTATCGACGCCCGAGTGCGTGTACGTGATGCCGCTCGCCCCGACGACCGCGGTGCCGAACAGCGGCGCCTCGACGATTGTCACCCGCGCATACGCGAGCGTCTCCTCCGCGTCACTGTCATTTACCAATACCGGCACCAGCACCGTGCCACTGACCGCCACGGCCACGTCGTCGCCGCTCGCGACCGGAGCCGTGTTGTAGCGGATGGGCTCGAGGTGGGTCGCATGGGCGCCACCGACATCGCCGTACTTCCACGATGACGCCAATTGGGCCACGCCCGACGCGGGGTGGTAGCCGATACGCGCCCGCCACCGGACGGCGCTATTGCCAATGCCGGTCACCGCTTCTTCGATCGCCACACCCACCAGTCCCGAGTCGACCCAGGCGGTCTTGATCAAGCCCTGCCCATTGAACTGAATGCCGCGCGCTTTGACCTCGATCTCGACCCGCACCTTCGTGCGTCCAGACGTCGAGCGCGCCGTGCCGACGTTGACGTCGAACGCGCCGTCCGCGGTCGTGCGCAGTCCGACTGGAATGTGCTTCGAGGTGCCCGGCCGCTCGGCCCGAGCCCGCACCGAACGCGGCTTTTCCGCCGTGTCGTTGGCACCACCGAAGTGAAGGTAGACGATGCCGCGATCACTGAAGCCCTCGTCGTAGCCGGGGCTTGCGTTCAGGATGTCCGCAAAGCCGTCAGCATTGACGTCACCTGCGCCCGCAACCGCGTAGCCTGTCTGCATGCCAGCTTGCGAACCGAGCAAGTGCCGCGCATGGACGAGCGTCCCGGAGCTGGTGCCGAAGTAGACGCGCGCGTACCCGCGCCCATCATAGCTCGGCTTTCCGACCACGATGTCGGCGAGCCCGTCGCCATTGACGTCACCCGCGGCGGCGAGCGAGAACCCGAACTGCGTTCCCGGGTCGCTGTCGAGGAGCTGTACGGCGAAGATGGGCTGCCCGGTGCTCGATCCGCGATAGATGCTGACCGCGCCCGAGTTCGTGTAAAGGTCATCGGAGAACGGCCGGGCGATACCAATGTCATCGTAGCCGTCGCCGTCGATGTCCCCGATTCCGACCGCGAACACTGTGCCGTTGAGCTGCAGGGTCCACAGTGGCGACGTCTCGAGGCCGCCCGCGCTGCCGCGGAAGAAATGAACCGCGCTGGCACCTGGCTGCGACACGAGTACATCGTCGAATCCATCCCCGTTGAAGTCTCCGGCCGAGCTCACGGTGGCCCCGAAGGGGGTGTCTAGGCGGAGGATCCGAGTCACTGACCAGTCTGGTTCCTTCGACGGACCGGTCGGCGAACCGAGAAACACAAGCGCCTTTCCAAAGTCATCGTAGGTCCCGTCCGCATAGGGCGCCCCAACGATGACGTCATCGTAGCCGTCACCGTTGACGTCGCCCGCACCGGCCACCGAAGCGCCAAACCTTGCCCAATTCCAACCAGCTTCTTCGGAGTTGGCGTCCTCCAGGTAGGTCGCGGTCCATGCGTACGATGGCGCAAGTCCGGTTGAAGTGCCGAGGTACACGTAGGCGCGGCCCTCCTCGAGGATCCCGTCAGAGTTGTAGGCCGTTGCATCCGGGGCCCCGAGGATCACGTCCCCGTAGCCGTCTCCGTTGACGTCGCCCGCGCTGGCGAAGGTGGTGGCAGCGCTTGGAAGTTGCACGAGGTCTCCGGCCCCGGTCGCGCCGCCCAGCGCAAGGAACACCTGTGAGAAGTTCGTACCCATCAGGATGTCGTCGTACCCATCAGCATTGACGTCGCCCGCCGACGCCACGACCCGCCCGAGCGTGGCGTTGGCAGCACCACCAGCCCAATTCTGGCCACTGCTCTGGGGGGCCGCTCCACTCCCGTAGTACACCCATGCCGCGCCCTCTCCGACGGCGGTGCTTTGGTAGTAGGGCGCCCCAACCAGTACGTCGCCGAAACCATCGCCGTTGACATCGCCCGCCCCACCGACACCTGCGCCGAATTGCGCGGATCCCTGGCCTCCATCCCAGCGACCGCCGAATATCGGCCCGGTCGGTGAACCCAGAAACAGGTCGAAGCTGCCGGCATTCACGCCGTTGCCATTGGTGTAGCCGTGACCCCCGACGACGAAGTCGCCATAGCCGTCGCCATTGACGTCGCCTGCCGACCCACCCGCCACCCCGAAATAGCGGTTGCCTTGATTGCCTCGCAAGATCGTCTCGCCGGCAATCAAACCTGATGCCGAGCCAAGCCAAACGAACGCGCGCCCTTCGTTGCCGTTGTAGAAGTAGGAAGCAGCGATGATGTCCGAATAGCCATCGCCGTTGATGTCGCCGATCTCACCCAGTGCCTGAGGAAACTGTCCTCCTGCGACACCACCCCCTCCGCTCCAGGCCGGCGTGTTCGACAGTCCCGCCGCGGAGCCGAGGTAGACCCACACGGCGCCCTCGTCCACGGTCGGGGTGTCGTAGCGCCACGCTCCGACGATGACGTCGCTGTAGCCGTCACCATTGAAGTCACCCGCGGAGGCGACTTTCCCAAAGTTTGCGTCCGCTTGATTGCCTTCAGCTGTCCAGGACAACGTCATTCCGGTTGCCGAGCCGAGATAGAGGTAGGCTTTGCCCTCATCGGTTTGGCCCGCGTCGTATCCGGTCGCGCCGACGACGATGTCGGAGAAGCCATCGCCATTGACGTCGCCAGCGCACGCGTAGTACTCGCCGAGGTGGCCTTCGGATTCGGTGTAGATCCAGCACTGACGTAGACCGGGATCAAGAATTTGGGCTGGCGGGTTGAGGCGGCATGGCTCAAACTCAGCGTCTTGAAAGTCGTTCCTCGTCCTCGTCCACCGCTTCCGCGCC